>UMKE01005528.1_pt1 | contig 11665 bp, 8 predicted proteins | sample 1966231 | NCBI WGS metagenome assembly UMKE01 (sample SAMEA4836168, study PRJEB28245) | human gut metagenome | biome: gut microbiome; material: fecal sample | place: Denmark | collected 2008 | reverse complement strand
TCTGTGTTAAGTTTGTATTACCGATGGTTGTTGAAGCAGCCACAGTCGGTACTGTTGTTGCCGAATTATTATTTTTACCCGAAAGATTCATAAACAGGATAACCGCACCTGCAATTACTGCAACAAGTACAACAACACAAATAATTATTATCAATGATTTTTTTGAACTTTTAACTGCGTGTTTACCGCTCATTTTGCGTTCTTCCTTTCTTCAGCCTCTTTTTTAAGCTTTAAAAGATAACTTCTTTTCATCATTTTTCCGTTATAGAAAATAAATTCATCACCGTCAGCCGATTCATCAATTTCAAGATCCGAATAATCTTCTACGACAGGCTCTTCATCATCACGGAACTGACCTTTGCGTCTGTTCTCCATTTTCTTATCAATTGTTTTGCTCTTTGAATCCTTGTCAACAATCATTGAATACATATTCTTATAAACTGCAGAATTGATTATAAAAGATAAAATTGACGGAACAATGAACAATGCAAGAACAATTGTGAAAATGATGAGCAGTACCGGAGTAAAACTGCACATAAGCACTGTTGCACAAACGAGGAATAAAATAAAAATTCCGAAAACTGCAAACAGATTGTGTTTAAGCTCACCGACTGTCATAAGTGCGCTGTTTTTGTAAATATCCTTCATCTTGATATCAAAAGTAACCGTCATAGGCGGAACATAGAAGAACATAAACAGAAAGAAAATTGCAATTAAAATACAAATAACAAGCGGAACATAAAACATTCCGTTCTTTGAACCGAGTCCGAGATAAAGCACAATTGAGTAGTAGCTGATAAAAACAGCGGCATACATCACAACGCCGTGTATGAGGAATCTAAGCAGATTTTCCTTTATTCCGCCTATGAAATTTGAGAAAACATCAACATTTTCCTCTCCCCTTACCATATGGGAAGTAACCTGAGTTACGCCGGCATAAAACGGAAAAAGCGGAATTATCGTAAGAAAATATATAAACATTGAATTAAGACCCGTAATGGTATTAATCAAAAAGAAAATTCCGAATATTACGGCAAACGGCAATGCAAAAAGCACATTCGTTAGCAAAAGTCGTGGTAAATTGTGAAACAATGACGAGAAAAACCCTGTCAATGCTACAGCGTTCTTTTCCGATGCCATAGCGCCCTCCAAAATTAGAAATTGAACGCTCCCGAAAACAAGCACCACAAAGCCGTGTCCAGCAAGGTTGAACAAAAGGTCATTATGAGTGCCGAAACAGATCGGGAACAAAAATCAATCACCTCATTTTTCAAAGAATTTGTTTGATGAGAATGACCGATTAAGCTGAAAAACATCTGTTTTGAAATTTCAAAAGCATATGCCGACAGCTTTACGAGTGCCAGACAGAACAAAAATGTTCCCGGCAACACAACGAGCAGATAAAAACCTGCTCCTTTAAGTGAATATGTAATAATAAGATATGCCGCAGTAAGTCCTGTTCCAAAGCCTTTAAATGCTGAAACAAACGGCAAAAACGGTATTCCCCACGGTGCAAGTCCCAAGAGGAATACAACCGTGAGAAATATAAAATCAGATGCAAAGCAGGCGCAAAATGTGCTGACGGCATTCTGACCGAGCCTTGCATCAAGATTTGTAGTAAACAGAAAATCAAGGGAATCAAGCATTTGCTTATCGGCTTTTGATGCATAAATTGAACCGAAAACAAGTCCGGTAAGAAAAGCCGAAACAAAGATAAGCACCACGGAATATCGCCTTATAAAAAATCTGACATCAGACGGTGAAATTCCCTTTGATCTGCGAAAAAGATAACGCTTTTTAAAAGAAAATACAATGCTTTTCATAAAATACATTCCTCTCATTGGTTGTCCGTTAAAATATATGAGGAATGTATTCATTTTATGTTAAGGCAAAATTATTTGCCAAGCTCCTCTGCCCTCTTTGTACAAGCGTCCATGCCGTCAAGAACAGCCTCATAGAAGCCGTGTTCTTTAAGCTTATCCATAGCGGCAATTGTTGTGCCTCCCTTTGAGCAAACCCTGTCTATGAGTGTTTCAACAGGCTCACCGCTGTCACGGAGCATTGCTGCCGAACCCTCAAGAGTTGCACAGACAAGGTTCATGGCCTTGTCATAGTCGATTCCGCAATTCTTTGCGTAATCAGCCATAGCCTTTGCAAAAAGATAAATATAAGCAGGGCTGCTGCCGTTTACCGCAATTATTTCATTCATATGGCTTTCGTCAATATATTCGCAAACACCGCTGCCTGCAAACATATTGTAAACGATTGTTTTGTCATCATCGCTGATATTCTCAGACGGACAAAGGGCTGTTGCACCCTTTTTGAGCAAGAGAGGCGTATTAGGCATAACCCTTACAACAGGGCAGTCACACTCAAGACCTTTTCTTACATATGCAATAGATATGCCTGCGGCAATTGATACTACGGTTTTGGCTGTTGTAATGCTGTTTTTGAGGGACTCAAGAACTTCGGGATAATTCTGCGGCTTGACTGCAAGAACAACAATTGAGCTGTTCTTTGCAATTTCATCGGCAGATGTCATTACATTTGCACCCATATTTTTCATAGCGGCACACTTTTCTTCGCTTACATCAAAAACATTGATAAAATCAGCCTTGCCGTCGTTTTGTGCCATAAGTCCTTTTATAATGGCTGTTGCCATATTGCCTGCACCTATGAAACCTATTTTTTTCATTTTAAGACCTTCTTTGCAAAAATTAATATCATATACCGAAACTCGGGTTTGAGTAACATGAGAAATGGAATTTGTGATAATTGTGCTGACCGTCACGGTCATAATCGCCGTAGAGGAAGATTTCCGCCTCGTCAACTCTTCTGTACAAAAGTCCCCAATAGCAAGAACCTGCCGCATGGTGGTACTGCAAAAGTGCATCAATAAGGTTCTGCTTATTGACATTATTCAAATCTCTTGAACCGCCCGAAGCAGAAACATAATCCTTGTGGATATATCCTGTTGTGCCGTTTGAAAGCTTAACTTTATACCAGTTTGTGTTATAACGCTTTCCGTCAACAAATTTAAGTTTTGTTCCGTAGTTCATACGGGTAACAACGGAGTAGTTAGTTCCTGCACCTCTTCTGAGGTTTACATCTGAACCTGTAACCGTACCCGAAGCGCCTGCTTTGATAGTACCGCTTGAACCTGTGTTCAAGAGAACAGACTGGAGTTCGGAGTCATTGTAGAACACACCGCTGCCTACATTGTATGCAAAGCACACAAGTGCGTCAAACTGTCGCTGATTGAACTTTATACCGTTATTTACAAGGTAGGAATTTGTTGTGGTGGTATATCCGCCCTTGTTCACGGTCTGGCAAAGATAAGCATATGCCTGATTTGAAGTTATGTTGTTGTAGAACTGTTCGCCTGAAATTACAACCTTGCCGTAACCGAGTGTAGGATCGGTTGTAATGCTGTCTGCTGTGACTTTTGAGAGAAATCCCTCATAGTTTGCAATAAGCTTGATTACCTCGTCACTCGCTCTGCGTTCGGCACAAGCTGTGGTGGTTTTATTGGTTGTTGAGGTTACAAACACCTCGCCCTCACCGCCGCCTGCCGTGGTGTAATACTTTGATTCGGTTTTAAATTTAGAATATGCCTTAACAGACCATTTGCCTGATTTTGAAAGCTTTTGTGTACCTGTCCATATATAGGAGTTACCGTCTTTAACCTTATTTTTTGCGGTGACCTTATAAGAGGTTGAACCGTTTGTAACTACAAAATACACACCTACCCTGCCTGTGTCGGTAATAGCCTTAAAGCTTACATTTGAATTAAGCGGAGCGGAGTTTGGTGACGCATAGCAAAAACGCACACTTTCTCTCGGCATAACATGTATAAGACAGGTTGCCGCACCGTATGATGTTGAGGCAGTGATTGTTACATAGCCCTTGCCTACCGTATCAACAACACCGTTCTTAACTGTTGCGATTTTCGTATTTGAACTTGACCATGTGACACCGCTTGTTCTTGATTTCAAAAGCATTGACTTCTGCCACGGAAGATTTACATTGCTGTTGGATATATTTACAGATGAACCGGATTTTACGGTAATTTTGCAGGTTGCAGAATGCGAACCGCTTTTCGCAGTAATTTTTGCAGAGCCTGCTTTCTTGGCTGTTACAATACCACGAGAGTCAACGGTTGCAACGCCTGTATTTGAGCTTGACCAAGAAACACTTCCGGACGCTGTTGCAGTAATTGCAAATCTATTGCCTGTGAAAATTGATTTGCTTGATACGGAAAGTTTAACAGATGAACCTGTTGACGGTTTTGCGGTTGTAGGCTGAGTCGTTGTAGGCTGTGTCTGACTGTTCATCTTAACATAGTCTTTTTTTACATAGCCTGTTTTTGAATTTGATTTAAGCTTAATATTATACCAATCATTGTTATAAAGCTTTGTGCTTACAAAAGTAACCTTTGTATTTACTCTCATACAATCAACGACAGAATAGCTTGTACCGGCACCGCTTCTGAGATTTACATAATCGTCTGTTATATAACCGCTTACGGTTGACGCTGATGCAGTCGGCTGAGTTACAGGTTTGGTTGCCTTTGTTGTAGGTTGTGTTGCCTTCGTTGCAGGTTGGGTTGAACTGTTAATTTTTACATAGTCTTTTTTTATGTAACCTGTTTTAGCAGTTGAAGTAACCTTAACCTTATACCAGGCGGAGTTGTAGAGTGAAGTGCTTACAAAAGTAAGCTTAGTGTTCTTTCTCAGGCAACCAACAACAGAATAATTTGTGCCTGCTCCGCTTCTGAGATTTACATAATCATCAGAAACATAGCCTGTTACGCTTGATGCCGTTGCCGAAGAACTTACGGCAACATATTCCTTTGTAACATAGCCTGTCTTTGAATTTGATTTAAGCTTGATTTTGTACCACTTTGAGTTATAGAGCTTTCCGTTAACAAAAGTAAATTTTGTGTTCTTTGCCATACAGGTTATAACCGAATAATTCGTGCCTGCACCGCTTCTCAGATTTACATACGACGCATTTATATAGCCTGATGCGCCTGCTGATACGCTTGCGGAAACCTCCTCGGTTGATTGAGCCGCATTAGCCGAAAATGCAGTTATTGCAACAGCACCTACCGATACTGCCATAAGAACCACAAGGACTATGCAGACTATGCGGACAAACAATTTTTGCTTTTTCATTTAGGTCCACCTTCTCAAAACTTCTTTGAATTATAATTACTTGTGAAAATTACCGAATATTTTTCCTCTTAATCTGCGAACATACTGCATAACAAAGACGGTAATTGCATAATCATAGAGCAAAAAGAAAATATTTCCGGCAATCAAAAATGCCCACGGAACATAAAAACCGAAAACGGTAAATTCATCTGTCGGAATTGACAACAGCCATGTTGCGACAAAGAACGAACCGATGGCGGCAACATTAAATACCGCAAACTTGAGTATGTATTGAACTGCCCTGTTTTTGATTTTAAATTCAAAAGCGCCCTTTAAAATGGGATAATAGCCGAAAAGTGCAATGAAATATATAACAGCCTCTTTATCGCCGGCAAGGAGCGTTGAAAGCACGGCAGTTACACAAAACACACCGATTGCCCATCCATAACCGTATTCAACAACTATGCAGGAAATGAGAATTCCTGCAAGACAGGGCAAAGCGTATGTTCCGATTGGAACGAGAGATGTCATCATCATAAAAACGAGTGAGAGCGCCGCAATAATTCCGCAAACCGCAATACGCATTGTCCCCTTTTTGATACCGTTTTTCTTCATATTAACATCCCATTCTGCAACAATCACACAAGCAGTTTGCACACATCATTCCTGCACAAACATCGCAGAAGGATGAGCCTGTTGCGTTAGGATTTGTTTGAGTATAACCACCGTAGTTGTATGCTCTCTGGCTCTGCATATTGTTAAGAGCGGCTCGGTATTCCGTGTTGTTGGGGTCCATATTGCACGCAGTTGTGAAATATGAAAAAGCCTGTTCAGACCAACCTCTGCGGTATGCAATCATGCCCTTGAGATAATGCCATTCGGCGGTTCTCATTGACTGTGCTGTGTTTTCAAGAATCTGATCGGCCTGATCAAGAAGTCCTCTCTGAATGTAAATTCTTACATTGTAGAACTGTGAGCTTGAAGAATTTGCGTTATATGACGAACTGCCTGTTGAGCCTGTACCCTTACCCTTCTGACGCATCTGATTAATCATATCGTATGCCTCATTAATCTCCTTCATTTTCTGCTCCGCAACATCCGCAAGAGGACTGTCGGTGTAGTTATCGGGATGATATTTTTTAGCAAGGTTTCTGTACGCTGCTTTTACTTCTTCATCGGTAGCTGTTTCAGACACACCGAGAACCTCATAAGGATTATTCATTATTGACCTCCGTATCAAGTTTGCTTGTTACTCTGTTTTGTGATGCAGGAAATCCCAAAAGCATCATATTATCTAAAATTCCCTTAAAATCGGTAAAGTTCAAAAGATTGTAGGCATCATATGCCCTTGCAAGTGACTGATTCAGCACCGCTTTTATAAAATCCGATGATTTTACCTCACCTGTTTTCTTGTTTACAAACGGATTAAATCCGTTTGATTTGATATCTTTTTCTATATCATCTGCGGCATCGACAAGATAAATCCACCTGCCGATATGATAGCCAAATTCATAGAGAACTCTTTTTTGAATTTCATCATGAGCCTCAGCCGACAATACAGCAGCGAGCATTAATGCCGTTGGATGAGCCGACATATCTACAGACGGCTTTTCCGAATGTTCAGCATCATACTGCATTTTCATCATATCAGAAACCGCTTTGTCCATATCGGGATACTTATCTGCCGCCTTTTTTCTCTGATGTGAAAAGAAAGGCTTTATGATTCTGCACAACAGCTTTTTAAAAAATCCGCTGTCCTGAATATCATCAATGATTTTATAATAAACCGATATCATTGAAAATGCGGCAGCCTTTCTGTATGCGTCACCCGAATCTGTTGCAAACTTGCATTTTTTAAGAGGATTACAGGTGCATCTGCCGTCTTTAAAGCCTTTGCATGAACGGTTAAGCGACATTAAAAGCATTGCATAAAATGTGCAGTCATAGCTTAGCGTAAATCTTGTAAACACGGAGTAATCCTTACCCATTTGCCTGCAAAGACCGCAATACACAGCCTTATAAGCCTCGGATTCACGAACAAGCAGTTCGCTCTTTTGAATCTGCAAATAACCAAACACGGATTTTCTCCTTTATACAATAATACATGGTATATTGTACAACAAAACAGAGTTAAAAGCAACAGAATAACAGTATATTCTTTGGATAATCAGCCAAAATGAGCTTGTTAACGGGAAATGTTGCAAAAATTTTCTTCTCATATTATAATCATAGTGCAGATGTTCTCTTCTGTTAAGAATTGAATATCAAAAATTATTTGCAAAACTAAAAAGGAATTTGCATATTATGAATGTTTACGATTTTGACAAAACGATTTACTACGGGGACTCAACAGCCGACTTCTATTTATTCTGCCTTAAAAGGCATAAAAAAATACTCACTCTTGCCCCATCGCTTTTGGGAGCATTTTTAAAATTCTATGTATTCAAAAAAGGTACAAAAACTGATTTTAAAGAAAAAATGTACAGATTTCTTACCTATTGCGATACTGAAAAGGATGTAAATGATTTCTGGAAGGAATACATAGGAAATATAAAGCCGTTTTACCTTGAACAAAAGAAAGATGATGATGTAATTATTTCGGCGTCACCCGAATTTTTGCTGAAACCCGTTTGCAAAAGGCTCAAAATAAAAAACCTTATGGCGTCAAAGGTAGATATGCACAGCGGAAAATATTCGGGTGTAAACTGTCACGGCAAGGAAAAGGTAAAACGATTTTATGAGGCTTTTCCTGACGGAAAAATTGATAATTTTTATTCGGACAGTTACAGTGATTCGCCGCTTGCGGAAATTGCAGAAAAAGCTTTTATGGTTGACGGCGACAAGGTTGAAGGTTGGATATTCTTTAAATAATTTTTACGGAACAGAAATCTGTTCCGTATTTTTATTTTTTCGGGTTGCCAAAACATTGAGCCGTGTTTGTTTGTGTCGGGCAAGTGTTTCAAGGTTTTACCCGTTGAAATAGAAAAATTGCTATATGTCAAACTTCCGTCCTCGCCAATGTGGCTTGTTCATCGTCATACTTTCATCAACGCTCTCCCTAAAAACAGTTGTTTTCTTCTATCCACTTTTGTTTTTACGGTTACTCTCTCCCCGTCATATTCACTAATACAAATTGATATAACGGTAACTTGCGAGTGACGGTGACTGCTATATGTCAAACTTCCGTCCTCGCCAATGCGGCTTGTTCATCGTCATACTTTCATCAACGCTCTCCCTAAAAACAGTCCACCGGACTGTTTTCTTAACGGTCGCCTTCAAGTCCCGTCACACCGCTTGACGGTAAAATAAAAAGCAGTCAACACAAATGTGTCAACTGCTTTTTATGGTGCGAGTGACGGGACTTGAACCCGTACGTCGTGAAACACACGCCCCTCAAACGTGCCTGTCTGCCTATTCCAGCACACTCGCATTTATTAGATTTTTGTCGGTTTCTCAACTCAACAATCAAGATTATATCATAAGGTATTCAACTTGTCAACACATATTTGAAAGTTTTTTCAATTTTCTTACATAATTTTTTCTCTATCTGCAAAAAACGCATAAAAACTGAAACTTTATGCTTTTACAAGAATGACATCGGGATCGGCTGTATCCCGACATCATCCTATTTTTTGGCAATCAGCCGAGAATTTTTTCTGCAACTTTTGGCAATTCATCGAACGAACTGATTGTATATTCGGGATTTTCTGTTGTGCCGAATCCGTATGATGCAAACACGAACGGTATTTCTGCATCTTTGGCGGCAAGCTGATCGCCGATTGTATCGCCAAGATACAAAGCATTATCAATGCCGTTACGCTCCATAACAAGCTTTATATTCTCTCCCTTTGTCAGATTTGTTCTGCCTGACATTTCAAAATCGGAGAAATATTTTTCAAGCTTATGAGCAAACAGGAACGCCTCTATATATCCGCATTGACAATTGCTGATTATGCCGAGAAAATAATTCTTTGAAAGAATTTCAAGTGTACTTTCAAGATTATCATACAAATGACCGCCCGTTTTGCGAAGTGACGGAATCTGTTCCGTACAACTCTCCTTTACAATTGCGACCGAATTTTCAAGCGTAAGTTCGGGCAACATTATTGACGCAATCTGTTCAACCGTTTTTCCCATATAGCTGTTCATTTCTTCAAGTGTAATTTGCTTTGTTGTTTCTTTATGTTTTTTAAGTATATCGTTCCACACAGGCAAAATCACATCACAAGTGTGCCACAATGTGCCGTCAAGGTCAAATAAAACTGCTTTTTTCATAAATTCATATCTCCAAATTAAATATGTTTAACGGACTCCCGTTGCCAAAACGATATTATCACAACGGATTTTGCTTGTCAAGGTATGGTGCTGTAGATATGTTGCTTTACTTGTGGGCGTCCGATAAACGCCCTACTGACTACAAAAAAATTATGTGGTAAAAAACAAGTCCCGTCATCGCTTGCTTGCATAAAAATAGAAAAGACTTGATACGCAAGGTATCAAGTCTTTTCTATGGTGCGAGTGACGGGACTTGAACCCGTACGTCGTGAAACACACGCCCCTCAAACGTGCCTGTCTGCCTATTCCAGCACACTCGCATTTATCTCTCACTTTTTTCGTGAGCAGTATTGATTATACGGTAAAACTGAATTTTTGTCAATACTTTTTTAAAAGTTTTTTAATATTTCTTTTCCCTTTCCCCTGCATCGGATTGCAACACAGGGGAAAGATTTTAGATTCTAAATAAATCAGTTTTCCGAACTTGTACCCTTTTTGACCTGCTTTTCAAACTTATCAAGACAGGTATTCCAGTTATCGTATGACGGATCGTTACACTTATCTTTGAAGAGCTTTGTATCGTCAAGATACTTTCCGATATAATTCGTCATCTTCACAGCACCTTTGTAGTTAAGGTGATCGCCTTTATCCTTTGAATCCTTTTTCCAATCAATCGGGATATCGTCACGGAGCAAATTGGTGTCGATATAATCAACACCGAGATCCTTTGAAACCGCTTCCATAGCATTATGTCGCTGATAGTTCCAGTTCTTTGTGCTTGGGGTACTTATCAGCACAAGTTTTGTACCGTGCTTTTTACAGAATTTCGCAATTTCTTTGAGATACTTTTTGTTGGTAGAAAGTATCGGTGCAGAAACATCGGAATACTTCATATATTCCTTGATAGCCTTATCTGTCGCAGGCTTAGACTTTTTAGTAAAGTAATAACCTTTGTTATTCTCGTTCGCAGTATATTCAACTGTAGCCGAAAAATCCTTGAGCTGAAGATTCTTCCAACGGTCATGATATCTGAACACAGGGAAAATCTGCTCTGCCTTATATGTGATTTCATCCTCAAAATAAGATTTTCTGAAAATCGCATTGGTTTCAAGGAACACAATCTTCGGACTTTGTTTTTCAAAAGTTTTTTTCAAGAATTCCATTGAGTACACAAGCTTTTGAGCCGGAGAAGAAACATCATACGAGGTAATTCCGTAATCCCTCCAGATATTAAGCGGAATGAACGAATGATACACCTCGCTGTCACCGATAAATACAGTGTCAATACTGTCTTTAGGTTCGCTGAAAATACCGTTTGCTCTCGGATAATGAATGCCCGCCGCCTTGTCATTTGACTTTGGCTGAAATATGAGTGAGGACACCTGAAGTAATCCGAGAAGTATTGCAACAAACAGGACACAGCTGACAATTCTCTTAATTATTTTCTTCATAATCAGACCTCCTTAGAAGTTCGCATAAATCGGATCAACGGGAACATAGCCCTTGCCGTAAGCACCGAAGATTATGATGAACATAATAAGAGCGTAAACAGCCGCCCATCTTATAACAACATTTCTCTTTGCAATTGCACCACGCACACATATTCCTTTTTCATTGAGAACGCTGATTACAAAAATAAATGCAAGCGCAATAAGCACAATCATAACATCATGCATATCAATTTTCAGCTTTTTCATAAGCTCATAGTTAAGGCTTGAAAAGCTGAAATCGGTCACCATTTTCCCGAACATTGAAAGACCTGTTGTAAGTCTTTCTGCTCTGAAAAACATTTCGCCGATAACAACAAGTATGCCTGTACGAACTATCTGAAACACTTTGTACGCAAAGCATTCGGAATTGATGTGAAGCTTTTTATTGAATGCGGTAACCGCAGGGGCAATGATGTTGCCCGACAGGATAAGCACAAAGTGGTACATACCGAAGAATATGTAGCCCCACGCAGAACCGTGCCACAGTCCGTTGCAGAACCAAACACAGAACAACGCTATACTTCCTGCAAGCAACGGGCCAAAGTGGTTGCCGAGCTTTTTGCGTGCGGAAGATGTAAGATTTTTCATCGGCTTTGACATGGTGACGGGATAGAAGATATAATCCTTGAACCATGTGCCGAGTGTGATATGCCACCTTTTCCAAAATTCTGAAATTGATTTTGAAAAGAAAGGTCTTTGAAAGTTTTCGGGCATTGTAACGCCGAAAATCTGAGCAACACCCAT
>UMKE01030870.1_pt1 | contig 12040 bp, 7 predicted proteins | sample 1966231 | NCBI WGS metagenome assembly UMKE01 (sample SAMEA4836168, study PRJEB28245) | human gut metagenome | biome: gut microbiome; material: fecal sample | place: Denmark | collected 2008 | reverse complement strand
GCTGCCGATGCTGGAGACTATCTGCAGGCGTGTCACTTGTTCCGACCTGCTGGAAAAGATGGCGACCGATGAACAGCGTAGTTTGGGACTGGATATCGCCGACTTCCTGCTGATGGAGGACACGCCACAGATGATTCTCGCGAGGATGATACAACGCAATCCTGCGTTGCAGACCTTCATCGACACCTTCGGACTCGAACTGGTGGATGCAGAAAAAATGGAATGAAGGAGAATCAATGGACAGCTTGCTGTCCCGTGAAAATGGGGTTGTAAAATCCCGTAGCTTATTAGGGCATTTTCACCGTCTCCGCTTCGCGTCCGGCAGTCAAAAAGCCCATAAGCCGGGGCACTCTCCAGGCTCCCGGGTATGCCTCCGGCGGTCTGACGGGATTTTACAACAAGAATAACAATAAAATAACGAACAGATATGAGTAATACACAATACGCTGTCTGCCACCTGCAGCGTGGCAGCGGTAATGACAGTGGAATGTCATGCCATATAGAAAGAAAGGATGCCAAGGGAAAGATTTATGTGCCGGTTAATGCCAATGCGGACCGGACACATCTCAACCGTGAGTTGGTCAGATTTCCCGATGGCGTGTCCAATCGCACCGAGGCGATACAGCGCCGCATCGAGACCGCCGGGTTGCGCCGCAAAGTCAGCAAGAACCAGACAAAGGCAATACGCGTAATGCTGACCGGAACGCATGAGCAGATGATGAAAATTGCCAATGATGGCAAACTGGATAGTTGGGTCGATGCCAATCTTAAATGGCTAAGGGAAACTTTCGGAAACGAGAACCTTGTATCGTGCGTGCTGCACATGGACGAGAAGACCCCACACCTGCACGCCACAGTCGTGCCCATTGTAACCGGTGAGCGTATACGCAGGAAGCGGGAAGGCGAAAAGAAATATGAAACGAAGTCCGGACCACGTCTGTCGGCGGACGATGTGATGCGTCGTACCAAATTGCATGAATACCAGAACAGTTACGCCAAGGCCATGAAACCGTTCGGGTTGCAACGTGGGATTGTCGGATCTACCGCCAAGCATCAGGCGAACTCGGAATATTACAGGCAGCAGGTAATCCAGTACGAAGAGGATATAGCCAAGTTACAGGCTGATGTGGAGAAGGCGCAAGAAGGAAGGAACACCATCCTTGCGTGGTTCGGCAAGGGAGACCTTGCAAAGGCTAAGAAGGAACTGGCTGACAAGGACAAGCTGATAGCCGAACTCAATAAACAGATTGAGGAACTTCAGGCAGAAAAGGCACGGTTGCAGGAACAACATAAATCAGAAATCGGAAAACTACGAAATGACTATCAAAAAGAAATAGACAAAGCCATTCATCAGGCGGAAGCGGCAGAACGGCAGTCAAAAGAGAAAGATTCAGTCATAGATAGGCTGCGAAAGCAGATAAGTTTGCTCGACCGCAAGGCCAATCCCCAACGTTACAGCCTCTCGTCCGGTGCCGAACTTGTACGTGTCAATGTCTCAAACTATCGGAATCCGTCGCTCCACATCTGGACACGGGTCGGTGATGAACTTTTTGAGAACATCAAATTCCAGATAGACTATGATGTGGCCCAAAGCCATTTCAACGGCCAGATCACGAACGAGGAGTTTGTCAACGCTGTATTTGATCCGCAGGAACAGGTAAATGGAAAACAGGCGGAATTGCTGGGCGCCGTTTTCACCCTTGCCGCTGGCGGACCAGCAGAGGTTCATGTCGGTACAGGCTCGGGGGGCTCATCGTCCGATCTTCCGTGGAGAGAGCAGAAAAACAAATTAAGTAATCAAAGAAAAAACAGATAAATACTAGTATTTATCAATTATTAAATCTCGTATAATGATATTATTATCAGATTGCTTTGATGATTATCATTTTATGTGTAACTTTGTACTGTTAACATAACATGAAACAATATGACGAAAATAGAATGCTCAAATCGGTTGCGTGTAATTTTGGCTGAAAAAGAAATAACTAATCGCTGGTTGGCAGAACAGATGGGTGTCACAGATATGACTGTTTCACGATGGAAAACTAATAAGGTACAGCCATCAATGGCCCAATTTGTTGAGATTGCCCAACTACTTAAAGTAGATATTAAAGATCTTATTGAGGCTGATTTTAATTATGATATAGAATAATTACTTTAGTTATGAGGTGCGCTGAAACGGTAATTAAGATGTTAAAAATGCATAATATATGAATCTGTTACAGATAGACATATGCGAAAATGAAATTTTTGAACAATCCCCCAATCTGCTATCAATGTTGCTCATAGATCGCACTTTAAGTTCAGAAAATAGTCAAGTTAATATTTTTTGGGCGACAAACAATTATGCCGATTTGGGTGTTGGCTATCAGTATAGCGATCAAATAACTTTAGAGGCTATTACTGGCAAAAATGGAGAGGTAATCAAGCCTCGGGCTGTCAAAAGCCGTGAAATGCAACAGCAACGTAGTCGTGAAATGGCAGAAGTTTTCACACCGTCATGGATCTGTAACAAGCAAAATAACTTGATTGACAATACTTGGTTTGGACGGGAAAATGTATTTAATATAGAGGTGGATAATCCTGACGGTTCACATTCGTGGATCCCTTCAGATAAGAAAATCATATTTCCTGAAGGTAAAACTTGGCATGATTACATCAATGAGAATCGCCTTGAAATTACCTGTGGAGAGGCTCCCTATCTGGTGAGCCGATATGATTCCGTAACTGGAGAACCTATCCCGATAGAAAGAAGGATAGGATTACTTGATAGAAAACTTCGCATCGTCGGGGAAAATACGCAGACGTCAAGCGAATGGCTAAAAGCTGCCCAGTCGGCCTTTATGAGTGTTTATGGTTACGAATGGCAGGGAGATAATCTTTTTCTTGCTCGGGAATCTCTTTTGTATACTTTCATAGACTATTACAAAGCAAAGTTTGGCAAAAAGCCACAACTCAAATCGTTGCAAAATATTGCTTCCATCATCTCATGGAATATTTGGCAGATGGACGGTTTGAAAGGAGTAATTCCGGGAAGCTGCCATAGTGTACAACAAACAGTCCAGGACCTGTTTGATTCGAAAGTAACTATTCAAGAGTGTAAAGGTTGTCAGAAAGGCAATATTCACAAACATAATGGCACCTATTGCAAGATTATGGATTGGAACAGCAATAAAACACTGACTTTTATTTCATTGTTAAAAAAAGAAAAATAGTATGGCAGACGCAAATCTAAAAATAAACACTGCTCTTCTCGATGGCCTGATTGTAGGGCGGGTTGAGCCACATATATATGCCTTCTCTACCGAAACGGTTCCAAACTATCTGAAGGTCGGTGACACGGCCCGAGGAGTGCGTGTCCGTCTGGACGAATGGAGAAAGATTTTCCCAAATCTGATACAGCAGTACGAACATTCGGCACAGATAAACAATGAGACTATTTTTCGTGATTTTGCTGTCCATACTTTTCTGGAACAGGAAAAAGGCAGAAGACGGTTGCTGCCGGATACGTTTGGGCATCTGCCTTACTATTCAAAGGAGTTCTTCGAAGGGGCTACAACCGCTGATCTGGAAGAGGCTATATCGGACATATATCAAAGCGCACGAGAGAAAAACGGCAAATATCAGTTCTATTCTCCTGACCGCTTACCTCAGACACTTACCTACGAACGAACGGATAGCTATCCTCCACGAGCCAATCAGCAGCAGGTTATTGAAAACTTCAGAAATGCTATAGCTGCCGGTCGCACCAATCTGTTGCTGTATGCAGTAATGCGGTTCGGTAAGTCTTTCACGGCTATGTGCTGTGCCAAAGAGATGGACGCGAAAATTGTGGTCGTCGTTTCAGCTAAGGCAGACGTAAAACAAGAATGGAAAAAGACTGTTGAGAGCCACGTTTACTTTGCTGGCTACAAGTTTCTGGACAGTGCGTCATTAAATAGTAATGAAACTATTGTTGCCGATACTCTCGCTGCCGGAGATAAGGTCGCACTATTCTTGACATTACAAGATCTGCAAGGGGAAGGAATCAAGGCAAAGCACAAAGAGGTTTTTGAACATCAGATTGATTTGCTGATCATTGATGAAACCCATTTCGGAGCTCGTGGCGCTTCCTACGGAAAGGTCTTGCAACAATATAATCTCAGCAAATCACAGATTGAGAAAGAGCTGCAAAATATTGACGGCTTTGAAACGCTCGAGCAGGTGGACGAAGCTGTAAAAGCATTGGATACAAAGATTCGCATACATCTTTCCGGTACGCCATACCGTATTTTGATGAGCGATGAATTCAAAAAAGAAGACATCATTGCCTTTGTTCAGTTTACGGACATTATCGACGCTCAGAAGCAGTGGGACGACGAACATCTCAAAGAGGATGACTGCAACGAATGGGACAATCCTTATTATGGATTTCCACAGATGATTCGCTTTGCGTTCAATCCGAATGCCTCTTCCGTAAAAAAGATGGAGGAATTACGTAAAAATGGCATTACCTACGCATTTTCCGAGTTGTTCCGACCTCAGTCGATGACAACTAAAAGAGACGGCAGCCATCGGCAATTTTTACACGAACTCGAGATTCTGGATTTGCTGGAGGTAATCGACGGTACGAAAGAGGATGAGAATCTGCTCGGCTTTCTCGATTACGACAAAATAAAGGATGGTAAGATGTGCCGCCATATTGTTGTCGTGTTGCCTTTCCGTGCCTCCTGCGATGCCATGGCGGCATTGATTCAACGAGAAAAAGACCGATTCAAAAATCTATGCGATTACGAAGTTATCAACATAGCCGGCTTTGACGAAGAGCGCAGATACGCGACTACGGATATTGTCAAAGGGAAGATAAAGACTTGTGAAGAGAATGGCCGCAAGACACTGACATTGACCGTTAACCGGATGCTGACAGGAACAACCGTACCGCAATGGGACACGATGCTTTACCTCAAGGGAACGTCATCTCCGCAGGAATACGATCAGGCAATATTCCGTCTGCAGAATCAATACGTTACCACCTTCAAGGATGAAAACGGCCGAACCATCAAGTACAACATGAAGCCGCAGACATTATTGGTAGACTTCGATCCGAATCGCATGTTCCGGTTGCAGGAGTTGAAATCGCAGTTCTACAATGTCAATACAGAGGTTCAGGGGAATGCAGGCTTGAGAGAACGTATCGCAAAAGAGTTGACAATCTCTCCTATCATCGTACTGAACAAACATAAGTTGCAGGAAGCGACTCCGACCAATATTACGGATGCGGTTCGCGAATATTCCAGAAACCGCAGCGTATTGGACGAGGCATCGGAAATTCCGACCGACAGTATTCTATTGGAAGACACTGAGCTACTCAATGTTCTGCGGGAGATTGCTCCCATCGATGCAAAAAATGGTCTCCAGATAAAACCGACAGAGGGTAATGGTGATGATATTGATACGCCTGACACACCCGATACACCGGAAGGAACTGGGAACAGAGATGCTGAACCGACAGATCAACCCAATCAACACCCCGATCGGCTGAACCCGGCAGTGGAAGACGACAAACTCGACAAACGGCTTGCCGCCTATTATGCGCGTATTCTTTTCTTTGCCTTCCTGACGGATTCAACTGTCAAATCGTTGGAGGAGATGATTGCTGCAATTCCACAGACGTCGGATAACCGGCGAATCGCCAACCATCTCGGCCTGGACAGAAAGGTTCTGGAGGTAATCCAGGAGAAGAGCAATCCGTTTATTTTGCATGATCTCGACTATAAAATCGAGAATACTAATGATCTAATCCGAGACGCCGCACTTCGCCCCATGGAGCGGGTAGAGATTGCCATGCGAAGGTTCGGACGTTTGTCCGATTCAGAGATAGTTACCCCTGCGAAAGTCGCTGACGAGATGGTAGCTATCCTGCCTTTTGATGAGTTAAGCGAGAAAGCTGATGCTAAATTCCTCGATATAGCCTCCAAAGAGGGCGAGTTTTCCGTTGCGTTGTATCGAAGATTTGGCGAGAAGGTCAAACAGAGATTATATGCAATTACGACCTCTACCTTGGCCTACGAATTTACGCGCAAGGTTTACACCTTGCTCGGAATGCCGGTTGAAAACATATATGCCGATTTTACGTCGTATGACTTGATTGGCGAAAATAATAATGAGATAATAAAGCAATTAACAGATATGAGATTTGACGTAATTATTGGCAATCCGCCGTACCAGGATAAAGGAGGTAGTGGAGGTACTAATGACGCATCCATATACCAGAATTTTTGTCAAATAGCTTTTGATACGAATCCTAACTATACTTCAATGATTATCCCATCTCGTTGGTATACTGGCGGCCGAGAGAATCTTGTTGGGGAGTTCCGCAATAGAATGCTGACATCAAAGCATGTAATGAAATTAGTCTCACACACAAATGCTAAAGATTTATTCCCAAATGCGGAAATAAAAGGAGGTTGTTGTTATTTCTTATATGCGAAATCTTATTGTGGAAAATGCGAATATGAATTAAATCGAGATGGTGTAAAGATTATAACAGAACGGGATTTAGGTCAATTTAACATTCTGGTCAGAGAACCTATATTGGCGGAGATTGTTGAAAAGATTTTGAGCCAGAGTGATTCGTTTGTTGACAGTCTTATATCGTCTGACACTCCATTTGGTATTCCAACAAACCCCAAGGCTAGTTCAAAGTCTCATATTGAAATATATGAACAAAAAGATAAAGAGCATGAAGTTGCATTGTATTGGATTAAACGCAATAGACGATGTATTGGATATATATCACGAGAAAGTGTAAAAAAGAATGTGCTGGATATAAGTAGGCCTAAAGTGTTTATTCCAGAAGCATATGGAGCTGGAGAATCATTTCCTCATCAAATTATCGGGATACCTGAAATCGCTTCTGCTGATTCGGCATGTTCCCAATCATATTTATATGTGGCATTCGGAACAAAAACAGAAGTCGAAAACTTCGCAAAGTACCTACATACGAAATTTCTTCGGGTTTTAGTTAGTGCATCAAAGGTTTCTCAACATGCTATGAGTAAGGTGTATAGATTTGTTCCAGTAGAGAACTTTACTGCATACAGTGATATTGATTGGAGCAAAAGTATCCCCGAAATAGATACTCAGCTCTATGTAAAATATGGTTTAACGGCCGAAGAGATTGACTTTATTGAGTCCATGATTAAACCCATGGAATAAGAGTATGCTATTCTAACGCAAAATTAACGAACAGATGTCGAATACAATGGAATTAGATATTAAATCATTGATAGGCGAAACGACAGCTTACGACAAGAAACAGGTGCTTGAGGTCAGACGGCCGAAGAGCTGGCTCAAAAGTGTTTCCGCCTTTGCCAATGGTGAAGGCGGAATACTGATATTCGGTATCAGCGATGATGACCAGGTGTTGGGGCTTGCTGATGCAGAAGGTAACGCTGAAAAAATTAGTGAAGAGATAAAGAGTAAACTTGACCCTGTTCCGGCAGTCAGGCTTGAATTCAAGGATACAGACGGGAAGAAACTTGTGTTGTTGCATGTGTATCCAGGACAGGAGACACCTTATTATTATATTGGCGACAAACAGCGTCTTGCTTTCGTCCGTATCGGTAATGAGTCTGTAGTTGCGGATCGTATTCAATTGAAAAGTCTCGTTCTGAAAGGTGCCGGCAAAACTTATGACAGCCTGCCTTCAAGTTACAGATTCAAGGATATGGCTTTTACCAAACTTAGATCTGTTCACTACAAAAGACTGCAACGCTCGTTTGATGACAGCGAATTTGTTTCATGGGGTATTATCGATGAAAACGGCAATCTGACAAATGCCGGAGCGTTGTTGGCGGATGAATCCCCGATAAGACAATCCCGTATATTCTGTACTCGATGGAACGGTTTGGATATGACCAGTGGCTTGGGAGAAGCTATAGATGATGTTGAATTGGAGGGTTGTGTAATCGGCCAGTTACAGGATGCCGTGTCTTTTGTGCGGAACAATTCACGGAAGAAATGGTGGAAAGAGAGTGACCACCGCGAAGAATTGCCGGACTACCCCGAACGTGCTGTGACGGAAGCAATAGCAAATGCAATCATCCACCGTGATTATATGCAGATGGGAAGTGAGATACATATTGACATGTACGACGACCGGATGGAGATATACTCTCCCGGTGGCATGATGGACGGTAGACTTATTCAACAACTAAACCCTCTTACGATACCATCCAAAAGAAGGAACCCGTTATTGGCTGATTTTTTCAGTCGATTAGGCTTAATGGAACGTCGTGGCAGTGGAATGAAGAAAATCATAAACACATATAGGCGTTATGAGCGTCTTTCAGATTACCACGCTCCAGAATTCACCTCCAATGCTTCTGAATTTCATGTGACTCTATGGAACTTAAATTTTGAAGGGAATGACAATAATACTACCACAGACAAGGCATTTCAAGAAGTGGAGTTCGTAAAAGGCCCCGTGGAGTTCACAAAAGAGTTCATAAAAGGCCCCGTGGAGTTCACAAAAGAGTTCATAAAAGCAAGTCGCCAAATATATAAACTGATATCTATGAATCCTAAAGTCAGTACTGTTCAAATGGCTGATTCAATGGGATTATCAACACGTCAAGTTCTGAAATATCTGAAACGCCTTCAAGAATTAGACAAGATAGCTCGTGTAGGTGGACGCAAAATGGGAGAATGGAAGATTATAGATGAAGAATACGAAGGATTCTTTGATAGAATATGAATACATGTGTTTTTATCTTCAAATACAACTAGAATTAATTATTTTACATTTTATGAATATATTAAAGATAAATTTAGAACATTGCTTTGGCATTGTAAAACTCTCACAAAAGCTAAATTTTGCTGGTGAGAATGTGGCTCTTATATATGCTCCAAACGGTCTGATGAAGACATCGTTTGCAAAAACTATACAACTGTATGGACAAGGAAAGGCCGACAAGGTGAAAGATGTAGTAGCTGACATAGACGGAATTATAGAAATCAAGGACGAACAGGACAATGTTGTATTGCCAGCTTCGCTATATGTTTCCAATTGTGAAGAACCTGATTCCGAAACACCGAAAAACATCACATCGTTTCTTGCAGACAGTGTGTTAAAGCAGCAATATGACAATATTCTGAAGAGCCTGTCGGAAAAGCAGAAGACATTGTTCAAAGATATCAGCAACTTTGCAATAAGCTCGGATATCGTTTTGGAGTTTATCCGAACATTCTGTGATGGAAAGCCAAGCCTTTTTTATGAAAAGTTTGAGTATGTGATGGGAGATGTTGATGGGAACAATCCCTGCTATGCATTCAAGTATAACGACATTTTTGACAAAGAAGGCAAGGTCAAAAAGTTCATTGAAGACAATAAGGAAGCTTTGAAAGACTATTCAGAAAAGTACCAAGCTATATTACAATCGTCTAAACTGTTTAAGCAAAGCAACGGTAAGACATTCGGAACTTATCAAGCCACAGAGTTGTCCAAATCCGTATCAGACAATGCATTTTTCGAGGTGAGTCATAAGATTGTATTGGGGGATGGCAAGACAACTATCGATTCCATTGATTCACTTACTACTTTGATAAATGATGAACTGTCTACCATATTAAACGACAAGTCAGTCAAAAAGGCTTTCGAAAAGATTGATAAGAAGGCTAGTGCCAACGAGGTCGTACGCCAATTAAAACGAATAATTGAGACTCATCCAGATTTGGTGGAAAAACTGCTCGACTACGATAACTTCCACAGAGAAGTGTGGAAGGGGTATTTTGCCAAATTCATCGACAAGGCCAAAGACCTGCTCACGGCTTACCAAGACTCTAAGCCCATATTGAACTCCGTGCTTCAGCAGGCAGCAGAGCAAAGAACTGCATGGGAAGAAACTATAAGCATCTTCAATCGTAGATTTTCTGTCCCTTTCACAGTAAAAATCAAAAACCAGACCGATCTCTTGCTCAACGAGGAGGCTGCTGCCTTGTCGTTTGAATATCGTACTCCAGCCGGACAAAAAGAAGTTGAGTCGAAGGTGCTGGAGGAAGTCGTACTAAGTAAAGGAGAACTGCGTGCGTTCTATACACTACAACTGCTCTTCGCTATCGAAAAGATGAAAAAAGACGGTGGGCAAGAGCATCTGCTTGTGTTTGACGATATCTCCGATTCTTATGACTACAAGAACAAATACGCAATGGTGGAATATCTCTGCGACTTAAAAGGAGACAATCGTTTTAAGCTAATCATACTGACACACAATTTTGATTTTTATCGCACCATAGCCTCTCGGTTAGGGATAAAGAGAAATAGTATCTACATGGCCTACAAGGATACTAATGAAGAAATCAAATTCCATCCTGCCGAGTATTTGAAAGATCCGTTCAAATACATAAAGGGCAAGGCGGATAGACCAGAGTTCTTTATCTCCATGATTCCGCTTGCTCGCAACTTGATTGAATACACAAAAGACATTACTACAGGTCAGCCAAAGAGCGATTATTTTAATTTGACATCCTGTCTTCATGTTAAAAACGAGACGGCAAATTTGACCGTGAATGACATTGAGCAAATAATAACGAGAAATGTTGATATGCAGAATATGCCAACCGTACAAACAGATATAAACATCAAGGAATATATTTATAATACGGCAGAAACCCTTTGCCAACCACAGATGACTTTAGATGAAATCAACATTGAGAATAAGATAGTCCTTTCGGCTGCCGCTAGGTTAAAAGCGGAAGATTACATGATTGCTAAATTAAAAGAGGTTATGCAAAGTGGTGATTTCAGTACATTCTACAATGGCATTACCTCAAACCAAACTTTTGAACTTACAAAGAAATTCAGCGAACTTTGTTCTCCATCCCACGATGTCCATCTGCTGTTAAAAGAGGTCAACATGATTACACCTGAAAACATTCACATAAACAGTTTTATGTTTGAACCGCTTATTGACATGTCAGTATGGCGATTAAAAGAGCTATATCAAGATACCAAGACGCAATTGGTGTAATAACGTGTAATTCTAAATTACATTGAAAGTTTTAGTTGAATTGACATCGTGTATTTATGGGAACTTTATGGTATAAATTAGAGGTTAAAACTTGATAATTGAATTGAGTATCAAGTTAATATGTAATTATTATAGGTTCAAGAATTGAAAACTACTTTATTATAGGTTAATAATATGAAGAAAAGAGAAAAATTAGGAGCTGATTTTTTTAGGGATAGACAATTACTAACGACTTTGACAAAAGGCTCTGATAGAGATGCTGCAATTTTAGGTGGCTCAATACTTGAGGAATTATTAAATCGATTGTTAAGAAAAAAATTAGTACAGTCTTCTATATTTAAAGACGCTATTGAAAATAGCAATGGTTCTCTATCTACATTCTCGAATAAAATACAGTTAAGTTACTTAATGGGGTTAATTTCTAAAAAAATGTATGATAATTTAAATATCGTACGAAAGATTAGAAATGAATTCGCTCATGAGATTGTAGGCAGCTCTTTCGAAAATGAACAGATAAAATTAAAAGTAGAGAACGACTTAACCTATGCTAAATTGCCTCTATTTACCGAGTGGCTTTCTGCTGCATCTGTTAAAGATCAATTTTTATTGCATTGCACAGTCATCGAAGTTGCACTTGTAAAAAAAATTGTTAGATATGATAGTCTTGTTGAATGTCATGACGAAACAGACAATCTTGGATTTGAAGACGTTGATTGGCAGTATTTGGAATCAAAAGTAGAAGGCTAACTTAGCAGGATTAAAGGAATATTTAAGCAACAATTCTTATTTGTATCACAAATGCGAATAAGAATTGTTTGTCTTTTATTTTTTGCGGGAACTTTGCGGTATCAAATCACAAAGATTATTTAATATATAATTTGATAATCACAAAGATATAGGATGCTATTCGGTTCAAGCGTGGCATTGTTGGTCGTCTTGCTTTCCTCACGCGAAATGCCGCCAAACTCGTATGTGTAATTTGACGGAAGCACTTCACGTGCCGTCTCGCCGATGGCTTCGAGCACCTGCCC
>UMKE01008128.1_pt1 | contig 12098 bp, 9 predicted proteins | sample 1966231 | NCBI WGS metagenome assembly UMKE01 (sample SAMEA4836168, study PRJEB28245) | human gut metagenome | biome: gut microbiome; material: fecal sample | place: Denmark | collected 2008 | reverse complement strand
CGGAAGCCGAAGAAAGTGAGGTCTGAATATGGCAGTAGAACATTCCGTCTCCAAGCGCGTGATCTATTTTGATATTCTTCGCGTTGTGGCGATCTTCGCTGTTGTCGCCGTTCACATTTCAGCGCAGCATTGGCTTGATGTCGATGTCAGCTCACGCGCATGGTTCGCCTTTAATCTGTACTGCACTACAGGCAAGTGGTCGGTTCCCATTTTCGTCATGATCAGCGGCGCGCTGTTTTTAGGCCGCGATACCACGATCCGCACCATACTGAAAAAGAATGTGTTGCGCATGGCCGGCGTATTCGTTTTCTGGTCGGGCTGCTACGCACTCATCAGCCTCATTTTTCGCCGCAGCCCGCTCTTTGATGTCTTTTCGCAATTCATCACAGGACATTATCACCTGTGGTTCCTCTACATGATCGTGGGATTGTATCTGCTCATCCCGCTGCTGCGTCCTATTGTTCAAAACGAAACGCTCACGCGGTACTTCCTCCTGTTGGCGCTTGTCTTCACCTTTCTTCTGCCTCAGCTTGCCCTGTTCTGCTCTTTTGTCTCGCCTCGGGTAAGCACGGTCATCACCACGGTAATCATGTACACTTACTGCTATTTTCCGCTCGGCCTTACCGTTTATTTTGTCGGCGGATACTATCTCAGCCGGAGGGAGTTCAGCCGCAGGGAGGAGATCATACTCTACTGCATCGGTGTCGCGGGGCTTCTTTTCTCTATATTCGCACCGGTCATTCACGCCAAGGCGCAGGGTGCGCCCAGTGGAATTTTTTATAACTATAATTCAATCAATGTCCTGTTCACCAGTGTTCCCATCTTCGTCTTTGCCAAGCAGCACCTGAATTTTCCGCACATAGGAGAACGGGCATACGCCATTCTCCGCAAGCTGTCCAAGTACAGCTTCGGTGTCTACCTTGTTCATCCGATGGTCATTGAGCTACTACAACATTTCGGCATCGACACCTTCTTCTGCAACGCCTTTTTCTCCGTGCCGCTGCTCGCGGTCTTTGTGTTCGCGGTCTCCACGGCGATCTCCGCGCTGCTGAGCCGGGTCCCCATCGTCAACAAATACTTCGTCTGAGCGCAAGAGGAGCGCGGGCCAACGGTCCGCGCTCCTGTGTTCGTTCACTTTTTTCTTGCTGCGACAAAGAGGTTCGGCGGCGCGGGAAACAGGTTTTCGGTCTCCAGCACCTCAAAGCCAGCCGCGGCGATGGACGCCTCCAGCGTGTGCATACGGTCAAACGACACATAGGGCATTTCCCCTGTGTGGCTGCGCCACCACTTGCGAACACCCTCGCGTGTGAGCCGCTCGCCCAGGCAGTCCGTCGCCGAGAGGAACATTCCCTCCGGCCGCAGCAGCTCACGGATGCGCGCGAGCACCTCCGCGCGGTTTTCGAGGTAGAGCAGCACATTGCAGGCGACCACCGCGTCAAAGCTGCCGGGCCGCAGGCTATCGTCAAAGAGATCCATGCACGAAACGCTGACATTGCCGACCCCCTGCTCTGCTATTTTTTCCTTCAGATGCCGCACCATCTCGTCCGAAATGTCAATGGCGCACACCTCGGCGGCCATCTGCGCGACCGGCAGCGTGACAAGTCCCGTGCCGCAGGCAAAATCCAGCACACGGTCGTTCGGCGTGAGATAGGGGCGGATGCACTCCGCCGTTTTGCGGTAGGCGTCCGCATACGCCGCTCCCGATTGCTCGTCATAATGCTGCGAGCGGCGGTTCCAAAACTCGCGCGGCGCTATTTTTTCTCTCATTTTGTTTTGATCCCGCGCTTGGCGAACTCCTCGACCAGCAGGTCAAGGTCGTTCGGCAGGCTCATCGGCTCGCCGCAGAACTTGATGGCGTTGGCAACATCCTTGAGGCCGTTGCCGGTGACGACGGAGACGACCGTGTCGTTCGCGCCGAACACGCCCTGCTCGCAGAGCTTCTTCACACCCGCCGTGCCGGTCACGCCCGCCGGCTCGCCGAACACGCCGCAGGTGGTGCCGAGCAGCTTCTGCGCCGCCATGATCTCCTCGTCGGTCACGTTGACCACGATGCCGTTGGACTCGCGGATCGCCATGAGCGCCTTGTCCGCGTTGCGCGGCACACCGACGGCGATGGAGTCGGCGAGGGTGTTCTCCTCCATCGGCTCCCAGGGCTTATTCTCTGCGATGGCGCGGTTGATGGGGTGGCAGCCCTCCGCCTGCGCGGAGATCAGGCGCGGCAGCTTGTCGATAAAGCCGATAGCGTAGAGGTCCTTGAGACCCTTCCACACGCCCGCGATGGTGCAGCCGTCGCCGACGGAGATGGCGAGGTAGTCGGGCATCTTCCAGCCGAGCTGCTCGGCGATCTCGAGCGAGACAGTCTTCTTGCCCTCGGAGAGGTAGGGGTTGATGGCGGCGTTGCGGTTGTACCAGCCCCACTTGTCGATGGCCTTCTTGGAAAGCTCGAAGGTCTCCTCATAGTTGCCCTGCACGGAAATGACGTTCGCACCGAAGGTCATCAGCTGCGCGACCTTGCCCTTGGGGGCGCGGGAGGGAACGAAGATGAAGGTCTTGAGACCCGCGGCGGCGGCGTTGCCTGCCAGCGACGAGGCCGCGTTGCCCGTGGACGAGCAGGCGATGATCTCCGCGCCCGCCTCCTTCGCCTTGGCGACCGCCATGGCGGAGGCACGGTCCTTGAGGGACGCGGTGGGGTTCTGGCCGTCGTCCTTCACCCACAGCTTCTTGAGGCCGAGGAGCTTCGCAAGACGGTCCTCCTCGTAGAGCGGGCTCCAGCCCACGCGCAGGGGCGTGTCGGGCGTGGTCTCCTCCACGGGCAGCAGCTCGCGGTAGCGCCACATCGTGTTCGGGCGGCTCTTGAGCTTTTCCTTGGTGAGATTGGCCTTGATGTAATCGTAATCGTAGATGATGTCGAGGATACCGCCGCACTCGCAGTTGGTGAGGTTGGGCACGGCCTCGTATTCCTTGCCGCACTTGACGCAGCGCGCGCATTTCACATTTTTCAGCATAATAATTTCTCCTAAAACGGAAGATTGAAAATGGTCTCGAATCCCGCAGCAAAAGCAATCGCTTCGTAACCCCGCCGCAGCAGCAGCTGAGGAGACATATACCCGCACAGGCGCAGATGCCGCTCAAAAGGGGATATCTCTTACCGTAAGAGATATCCCCTTTTGGAAACCCCAGAGAAGCGCAAGGGCTGCGCCCTTGACCTGCCATTGCCGGCCCCTATCTGCGGGGATGCTGCACACGCTGTGCAATGAAATTTTATTCAGCTTTCGATCCGGTCCGCTCCTCTTTCCGCTCAGCCGCTGCTGCGGTGGCGTTTCGGAGCAGGCTTTGTCTCTGCTTCTTAGAGCGCCTTGAGAAGGCCGGTGGCCTCGTTGAACTCGTTGATGAGCTCGTCGAGCTCGGCAGCCTGCGCGTGGACGGCGTCCCAGGTGCCCTTGGTGTCGTACCAGAGCGCGTTGAGGTCCTTGACGTCGCGGGCCTGCTGCTCGACCCAGGTGTAATACTTGAGGTTGTGGATGCGCTTGCGGTCGGTGTAGGTCAGCTCCATCAGGTTGTCGGTCTTGAGGCCGAGCATGTGGAGGTTGTGGTCGAGCTTGGCTTCCTCAACGTTGTACGCGCCGTGCATCTCGTTGAGCTCCTCAATGCGGCTGCCGTACATCGCGGCGGAGTCGGTCAGGACGGTGGCGAGGACGTCGTTCTCGGTCAGCTCATAATACTTCGCCATCTTGATGCAGCAAAGAACGTTCGCGATGCCGGAGATGCCGAGCCAGGTCAGCTTCTCGATCAGCTCGTCGGAGAGCTTGAGCTCCTCCTTGAGGTACTTCTGGCCTTCCTTGGTGTTGAACAGGCGCAGCAGGCGCTGGCTGTCCTCATCGTCGATAGCGATGGCCATGTCGGTGTTCTTCACGTTGTGGATCCAGGGGATGTGCTTGTCGCCGATGCCCTCGATGCGGTGGCCGCCGAAGCCGTTCTCGAGAATGGTGGGGCACTGCAGCGCCTCGCCCACGCCGAGCTTGAGGCCGGGATAACGCTCCTTGAGCAGGTCGCCCGCGCTCATGGTGCCGGCGGAGCCGGAGGTGAAGCAGGCGCCGGCAAAGTTCTGGCCGGGCTTCTTGACGGCTTCAAAGAGGTCCGCGAGGGCGTAGCCCGTGACGTTGTAGTGCCAGAGGGGATTGCCCATCTCCTCGAACTGGTTGAAGATCATGTACTGGGGTCCTGCTTGAGCTCGTTGGTCTTGTCGAAGATCTCCTTGACGTTGGACTCGCAGCCAGGGGTGGCGATGACCTGACCGGCGATCTTGCTCAGCCAGTCGAAGCGCTCCTTGCTCATCTCGGCGGGGAGAATGGCAACGGAATCAACGGCAAGCAGCTTGGAGTTGAACGCGCCGCCGCGGCAGTAGTTGCCCGTGGAGGGCCAAACGGCGTGGTGATAGTTGGCGTCGAACTGGCCGGTGACCAGACGCGGAGCGAGGCAGCCGAAGGACGCGCCGACCTTGTGGCAGCCGGTGGGGAACCACTTGCCCGCCATGGCGATGATGCGGCAGGGTACGCCCGAAAGCTCGCTGGGGATCTCTACATAGTTGGGGACCTCCTGAAAGAGGCCGCCGGACTCCTTGGCCTCGTTCTTCCAGGTGATGCGGAAGAGGTTGAGGGGGTTGACGTCCCACAGACCCACGTTTTTCAGCTTGGCCTGGATCTTCTCGGGAATGGTCTCGGGATGCTGCATCTGCGCGATGGTGGGGATGATGACGTTGTTTTCCTTGGCCTTCTGGATGTTATGCTCCAGTCCGACCTTGTTGATGCTCAGATCGATTTTACCCATTTTGCTTGTCCTCCTGTTGTTTGTCAATGTAAGAATAAAGTGTATATTTTGAAATTCCGAAGTATTTGGCGACCTTGTCGCCGGACTTGGTGACGAGGAATGCACCGCTCTGGCTCAAAAAGCCGATGGCGCGCATCTTGTCCTCCTTGTTCATCAGCGCCGCGGGCTTGCCCACGAGGGCGACCGACTGGGCGATGAGCTCGTCGAGCACGTCGTTGACGTTGATGATCTTCTCCGGCTCCGTCTGCGTGCTGTCGCCCGCGGCGGTCAGCTCGCGCACGGCGCTCTCGACCATCAGAAGCGAGGAGATGTCGTAGTTGATGCCGAGGATGGCCACGACCTTGCCGCCCTTGCCGCGAATGTACATCGTGGAGGACTTTAAGATCTTGCCGTCCGGCGTCTTGGTGAGATAGCTCAGGTGATCCATCGGCTGTGCATCCGCGTTGCGCACCTGCTCCATCGCGACATGGGATGCGCCGTCGCCGACCTTGCGGCCCGTGACGTGCCCGTTCTCGATGATGACGATGGAATGCTCGGGATGCTTGGCAGCCACGTCGTGGACCACGACCTCGCAGCTGCTGCCGAACTGGGCGGCGATGCCCTTGGCAATCTGCCGCAGAGTCTCCAGCTTTGACGCTTCTATAGTTTATCTCCTCCCTTACGCTGTTTTCACGCTTACATCATACCATAGATAAAAGAAAAAGCAATCATTTTTTCAAAAAAATTTTCAGATTTGCAAATTTTTTGTTTGACTTTGCCGAAGCTTATGCTATGATAGAGGCAGAGTAAAAGGAAATGAAAATTACAATAGACAAATCTGAATTTATGCACGGAGGTTTTCTCATGGATTTTGAAGCGATCAAAAAGGCTGCTCAAGGCTATCAGGCGGACATGACCCGTTTCCTGCGCGACATGATCGCCATTCCCAGCGAGAGCTGCGAGGAAAAGGGCGTCGCCAACCGCATTGCCGAGGAAATGAAGAAGCTTGGCTACGATAAGGTCGAGTTCGATAAGCTCGGCAACGTCATCGGCTGGATGGGCACGGGTGACAAGATCATCGCGCTTGACTCCCACATCGACACCGTCGGCATCGGCAACATCGAAAACTGGACCCACGACCCCTATCAGGGCTACGAGGACGAGAAGGTCATCTACGGCCGCGGCGGCTCCGACCAGGAGGGCGGCATGGCCTCCGCCACCTATGGCGCGAAGATCATGAAGGACCTCGGCCTCATCCCCGAGGGCTACAAGATCATGGTCGTCGGCTCCGTGCAGGAGGAGGACTGCGACGGTATGTGCTGGCAGTCCATCGTCAACGAATACTTCAAGGGTCCCGAGGACGCGCGCGACCAGATCGAGTTCGTCATCTCCACCGAGCCCACCGACGGCGGCATCTACCGCGGTCACCGCGGCCGCATGGAGATCCGCGTCGATATGCACGGCGTCTCCTGCCACGGCTCCGCGCCCGAGCGCGGCGACAACGCCATTCACAAGATGGCTGAGGTCCTGCTCAACGTCCGCGACCTCAACGAGAACGACGCCGGCGACGACAAGGAAGTCAAGGGCCTCGTGAAGATGCTCGACCCGAAGTACAATCCCGAGCACTGGGAGGATGCCCGCTTCCTCGGCCGCGGCACCTGCACCACCAGCCAGATCTTCTACACCTCCCCGTCCCGCTGCGCTGTTGCGGACTCCTGCTCCATCTCCATCGACCGCCGCATGACCGCAGGCGAGACCTACAAGTCCTGCCTGAAGGAGATCGAGGATCTGCCCGCCTGCAAGAAGTACGCCAAGGACGTCAAGGTGTCCATGTATATGTATGACCGTCCGTCCTGGACCGGCCACGTCTATGAGACCGAGGCCTTCTTCCCCACCTGGATCAACAAGGAGACCGCGCCCCACGTTCAGGCGCTCGTCGACGCGCACCACGCTCTCTGGGGCACCGAGCGCATCGGCGCGGACGAAAAGGCCATGTCCACCCGCACCGGCCGTCCTCTGACCGACAAGTGGACCTTCTCCACCAACGGCGTTTCCATCCAGGGCCGCTACGGCATCCCCTGCGTCGGCTTCGGCCCCGGCGCCGAGTCTCAGGCCCACGCCCCCAACGAGATCACCTGGAAGCAGGACCTCGTCACCTGCGCCGCGCTCTACGCCGCCGTTCCGGGTCTCTATCACCCCGAAAACAAGGACGGCTCCGCCACCAGCTTCCGTCAGGAGCTGACGGGCAACGACATCAAGTAAACCGCCAACAAGCGATACAAAAAAGATAAAGGAGAATCATCACCATGAGCAAGACTGTCGAACTGGCGCGTCACCTCGAAACGCTCCACATCAACAATATGTACAAGAACGACTTCTACTGGACCTGGGACAAGACCGACGAGGAGATCGACGCGGTCTTCACCGTGGCGGACGCCCTGCGCGACCTGCGCGAGCGCAACAAGAACACCAAGGTGTTCAACTCCGGCCTCGGCATCTCCATCTTCCGCGACAATTCCACCCGTACCCGCTTCTCCTTCGCCTCCGCCTGCAACCTCCTCGGTCTTGAGGAGCAGGTGCTCGACGAGAAGGTGAGCCAGATCGCCCACGGCGAGACCGTGCGCGAGACCGCCAACATGGTCTCCTTCATGGCTGACGTCATCGGCATCCGCGACGATATGTTCATCGGCGAGGGCCACAAGTATCAGAAGACCTTCATCGACGCGCTCGAAGAGGGCTACCGCGACGGTATCCTCGAGCAGCGCCCGACGCTCGTCAACCTCCAGTGCGACGTCGACCATCCCACCCAGTGCATGGCCGATATGCTCCACATCATCCACTACTTCGGCGGCGTGGAGAACCTCAAGGGCAAGAAGGTCGCCATGACCTGGGCCTATTCCCCCAGCTACGGCAAACCCCTGTCCGTCCCGCAGGGCGTCATCGGCCTGTTCACCCGCTTCGGCATGGATGTCACCCTCGCCCATCCCGAGGGCTATGAGGTCATGCCCGAGGTCGAGGAGATCGCCAAGAAGAACGCGGCGGCCACCGGCGGCAGCTTCAAGAAGTGCAACGACATGAAGGAAGCCTTCCGGGACGCCGACATCGTTTATCCCAAGTCCTGGGCTCCGTTCAAGGCCATGGAGGAGCGCACCAAGCTCTATCAGAAGGGCGACAAGGCCGGCATCGACGCGCTGGAGAAGAAGCTCCTCGCGCAGAATGCCGAGCACAAGGATTGGGCCTGCACCGAAGAGATGATGAAGCTCACGAAGGACGGCAAGGCGCTCTATCTGCACTGCCTGCCCGCCGACATCTCCGGTCTTTCCTGCCCCGAGGGCGAGGTCGACAACTCCGTGTTCGACCGCTACATTGTTCCTCTGTACAAGCAGGCCTCCTACAAGCCCTACATCATCGCCGCGATGATCTTCCTCGCACAGGTCAAGGACCCCGTCCGCGCTCTCATGGAGATGGACAAGTCCGATGCCGAGCGCAAGATGTTCTAAGAGACCGCGCATAACTGAAAAGGGCGGCTTCTGCCGCCCTTTTTCTTCGGCCGCTTCACTCAGGAAAGCGGTAAAATACAAGAAAAATCACGGGAAATGTCTCGCAGTCTCGTGCAGCATTGCCTATAATATAGGCGGAAAGCAATGGAAATTCGGCCATTGCGCCGACCGAACGGTTCAAATTTATTTTTTAAGGAGATATATCACCATGGGTAAACGCATCGTCATTGCGCTCGGCGGCAACGCGCTGGGCAACACCCCTTATGAGCAGCTCGCTCTCGTCACCGAGACCGCCAAGCCCATCGTCGACCTGATCGCGCAGGGCAACGAGGTCATCATCGCTCACGGCAACGGTCCCCAGGTCGGCATGATCAACCTCGGCATGGCCACCGCCGCCGAGGCCAAGGCCATCAAGTCCGATATGCCCTTCCCCGAGTGCGGCGCTATGAGCCAGGGCTATATCGGCTATCACCTCCAGAACGCCATCGGCAACGAGCTCGCCTCCCGCGGCATGGCCAAGGACGTCGCCACCGTCGTCACGCAGGTGCTCGTCGACGAGGCCGACCCCGCCTTCCAGCATCCCACCAAGCCCGTCGGCGCATTCTACGATAAGGAGACCGCCGACCGCATCGCCGCCGAGAAGGGCTACACCATGGTCGAGGACGCCGGCCGCGGCTACCGTCAGGTCGTTCCCTCCCCCAAGCCCATCGACGTTATCGAGAAGAACACCGTCAAGGCGCTCGTTGACAACGGCACCGTCGTCATCACCGTCGGCGGCGGTGGTATCCCTGTTGTGCGCAAGGACGGCAAGCTCTACGGCACGCCCGCCGTCATCGACAAGGACTTTGCCTCCGCCAAGCTCGCCGAGCTGCTCGACGCCGATATGCTCGTCATCCTGACCGCGGTCGAGAAGGTCGCCATCAACTTCGGCAAGCCCGACCAGAAGGGTCTTGACGATCTCACCCCCGCCGACGCCCGTAAGTACATCGAGGAGAAGCAGTTCGCGCCCGGCTCCATGCTGCCAAAGGTGCAGGCCGCTCTGTCCTTCGCCGAGTCCAAGCCCGGCCGCGTCGCCCTCATCACCCTGCTCGAGAAGGCCGCCGACGGCATCTCCGGCAAGACCGGCACCCGCGTCCACCAGTAAGAGCGGTTCGGATAAATCTCCAAACGTTCCGTACAACTTATACAAAAGGTTTGCCCGCAAGGGCAAACCTTTTGTTTGCTTTTTCAGTCCTTTTTCCGCTTTTTTGCCGCTTTCGCTAAAAATTTTTCAGCAACTTTGGTTATGTTTTCAATTCTTTTTTTCGTTTGCCCGTTGCGTTTTGCTTGAAAATTTTGTATGATACTGTTCAAAGGTATTGTCCTCAGGGACATACCAATTTTTAAGGAGGATTTATCCAAATGAAGAAGCTTCTTGCGATCCTGCTCTCCGTCATCATGGTGCTGTCTCTCGTTGCCTGCGGCAATAAGACTCAGGACGAGACTCCCAGCAATGACGATCAGCAGCAGAACACCGAAACCGAGACCAAGACCGTCAAGGTCGGTCTGATCTGCATCGGCGACGAGAATGATCAGGGCTACACCTACAACTTCATCCGCGGCAAGGAAGCCGCCACCGAGCAGCTTGCTGCCAAGGGCATCAATGTTGACTGGGTCGTCAAGTACAACATCGGCGAGAACTCCACCTGCGAGGACGCCAACCTCGAGCTGGCCGAAGAGGGCTGCGAGCTCATCATCAACAACTCCTTCGGCTTTGAGGAGTACATGCTCAAGGTCGCGCCCGACTATCCCGAGATCCAGTTCGTCGGCTGCACCAACCAGGGCTCCTGGAACGATGGCCTTGAGAACACCCACAACGCCTTCGCCAACATCTACGAGGGCCGCTACCTCGCCGGCGTCGCTGCCGGTATGAAGCTCCAGCAGCTCATCGACGAAGGTACCATCAAGCCCGAAGAGGCCGTCATCGGCTACGTCGGCGCGTACTCCTTCGCCGAAGTCATCTCCGGTATGACCTCCTACTTCCTGGGCGCCCGCTCCGTCTGCCCGAGCGTGACCATGAAGGTCCAGTTCGTCGGCTCCTGGTCTGACGCCACCGAAGAGTCCAACGCCGCCTCCGCTCTGTGCGACCTCGGCTGCAAGCTCATCTCCCAGCACTCCGACAACACCACCCCCGCCACCATGGCGCAGTCCAAGGGCGCGTTCCACACCGGCTACAATAACGACATGACCGGCGTTGCCCCCGATGCCTCCATCATCGGCTGCCGCATCGACTGGGCACCCTACTTTGTCTATGCCATCGAGTCCGTTGCCAACGGTCAGGCCTTCGATCAGGACTTCTGCAAGGGCTATGCTGACGGCAGCGTCGTACTGACCGAGCTCAACGAAAAGATCGCCGCCCCCGGCACCGCTGAGAAGCTCGCCGAGGTCGAGGCCGGTCTGGCTGACGGCTCCATCAAGGTCTTCGACACCTCCACCTTCACCGTGGAGGGCGAGACCCTGACCTCCGCCTTCGCTCTGGATACCGACGGCGACTTCACCCCCGACTCCGAGGAAGCCGTGTTCGACGGTGCCTTCCACGAGTCCTACTTCCAGTCCGCTCCTTACTTCGCCATCAAGATCGACGGCATCGAGTGGCTCAACTCCGCGTTCTAAGATATCCCTTACATCAAAGGAAGCCGCCTGCGGGCGGCTTCCTTTTTTCACTTTTTGCTGAAAATTTTTTAGGGAATCAAACTTTTTGTGGATTATTCCGGTTTTTTCTTCCGATTTTTGACGGATTCGACGATAGCTTTTCCATTTACATCATGCTTGAATTATGTTAGTATAGGTATTGAATAATCAGCAATTATCGGAGACGCGGTCCCCCTCTCCGGTAAGGTGGCTGCAGCCTGATCCCGACCGCCGGTCTCCCCGCCGGCCGGGTTCGAAAGAAAGGATGACAGGACCTTGGACAACAATTGTGCAGTTGAACTCAGACACATTACCAAGCGCTTTGGCAAGGTCGTCGCAAACGACAGCATCGACCTGACCATCAACCGGGGCGAGATCCTTTCCCTGCTCGGTGAAAACGGCAGCGGAAAGACGACGCTGATGAATATGCTCGCCGGCATCTACTTCCCCGACGAGGGCGAAATCTATGTCAACGGTGTGCTCACCTCCATCCGCTCGCCGAAGGATGCCTTCGACAACCACATCGGCATGATCCACCAGCACTACAAGCTCGTGGACGTGTTCACCGCGGCGGAGAACATCGTCCTCGGTCTCGACGAGCCGGGCAAGCTGGACATCAAGGCCGCCAACGCCAGGGTCAAGGAGATCTGCGACCGCTACGGCTTTGACATCGACCCGACCAAGAAGATCTACGATATGTCCGTCTCCCAGAAGCAGACGGTCGAGATCGTCAAGGTCCTCTACCGCGGCGCGGACACGCTCATCCTCGACGAGCCCACCGCCGTCCTCACCCCGCAGGAGACCGAGAAGCTCTTCAACGTGCTGCGCAATATGCGCGCCGACGGCAAGGCCATCGTCATCATCACCCACAAGCTGCACGAGGTCATGTCCCTGTCGGACAAGGTCGCGGTGCTGCGCAAGGGCCAGTACATCGGCACGGTCAACACGAGCGAGACCAACCCGCAGGCGCTGACCGACATGATGGTCGGCCACGCGGTCACGCTCAACATCGACCGTCCGCGCTATGAGAATCCCGTCCCGCGCCTGACGCTGCAGGACGTCACCTGCTACGACAATGAGGGCGTCGTCCGCCTCGACCACGTCTCCTTCACCGCTATGGGC
>UMKE01028044.1_pt1 | contig 12427 bp, 8 predicted proteins | sample 1966231 | NCBI WGS metagenome assembly UMKE01 (sample SAMEA4836168, study PRJEB28245) | human gut metagenome | biome: gut microbiome; material: fecal sample | place: Denmark | collected 2008 | reverse complement strand
CGAGTTCCGCGATGTCTCCTTCCGCTATCCGGGCGCAGCTGCGGATGAGCTGGAGCATATCAGCTTCAAGGTAGAAAAGGGCCAGACGCTGGCCATCATCGGCGCGACCGGCAGCGGCAAGACGACGCTGGCCTCCCTCATTCCGCGCTTTTACGACGCGACGGCTGGCACTGTCCTTGTAGACGGGCTGGACGTGCGCGAGTATACGTTCGACGCGCTTTACAACAAGCTCGGCTATGTGACGCAGAAGGCCGTTCTGTTCGCCGGCACGGTTGAAGACAATGTCTTTTTCGGGCAGAGCGCAGCAGAAAAGACGGACGCGTCGCTGCAAGCCGCGCTTTCCTTGTCGCAGGCTGCGGAATTTGTGGACAAATACCCCGAAAAGGCCGCACATCCCATCGCCCAGCTTGGCCGGAACGTCTCCGGCGGGCAGAAGCAGCGGCTCTCCATCGCGCGGGCGCTGGCAAGAACGCCGGAAATTCTGATTTTCGACGATTCGTTCTCCGCGCTGGACTATAAGACCGACGCGGTGCTCCGCGAGGGGCTTGCGAAGGAGCTTCCCGGCACGACGAAGATCATCGTCGCCCAGCGCATCAGCACCATCCGTAATGCCGATCAGATCCTCGTGCTCGACCGCGGCGAGATTGCCGGACTCGGCACGCATGACGCACTGATGGCGTCCTGCACGGTCTACCGCGAGATCGCCATGTCGCAGCTGAGCGAGGAAGAGCTCAAGAAAGGAGGCGCATCCAAATGAGGCCCAATATGCGTCCAACAGAAAAAACGGATCCCAAAGGCGCTCTGAACGACCTGAGCGCGTATATGCGCAGGAGCCTCGGCGTCGTCATTCTGGCGCTCGTGCTGGCGGCGCTCAGCGCCGTGCTGACCATCATCGGCCCGGATCAGGTCGGTAAGATCGCGACCATCATGTCCGACGGCCTGCTCGGCGGCATTGATCTTGCAGCCATTGCAAGAGTCGGCATACTGCTAGCCGTCATTTACGGCCTGAGCGCGCTCTTTGGCTTCATCCAGCACTATATCATGGCGAGCGTCACGCTCAAAATGTCCTACCGTATGCGCGCGGAGCTGTCCGAAAAGATCAACCGGGTGCCGCAGAAATACTTCAACTTTCATGCACAGGGCGATATTCTCAGCCGCATCACCAACGATGTCTCCACGCTCCAGCAGGGACTGACCAACAGCCTGCCGACGATCATCTCCGCCGCGACGCAGTTTGCCGGCTGCCTCATCATGATGTTCGTGACCGAGTGGCGGCTGGCGCTTGCCGCGCTGGGCATTACGCTCGTCGGGCTGCTGCTCGTCGTGCTCATCATGTCCCGTTCGCAGAAATACTTTACCGCCCGGCAGGAAAGCCTCGGCAAACTGAACGGCTATGTCGAGGAAATGTATTCCGGCCACGAGGTCGTGCGCATTTCCCGCGCGGCAGAGCCTGTCGGCAAGACCTTTGACACGCTGAACGACGCTGTTTACGACGCGAACTGGCGTTCGCAGTTCCTGTCCGGCGTCATGCAGCCGCTCATGAATGTCATCGGCAACCTGTCCTATGTCGCCGTGTGCGTGCTCGGCTCGATCCTCGCGATCCAGGGCATCATCGATATCGGCGTGATCGTCTCGTTCATCCTGTATGTGCGCCTGTTCACCTCTCCCCTCACCCAGATTGCGCAGGGCATGACGAACCTGCAGACAGCCTCCGCCTCCGCGCACCGCATCTTTGACTTCCTCGGCAGCGAGGAACTGCCCGATGAATCGGAAAAACCGGAGCTGCCCCGCCCCGTGCGCGGCGAGGTCGACTTCGAGCACATCCGCTTCAGCTACCCGGATTCACCGGATAAGATCATCATCAAGGACTTCTCCGCCCACGTCGCCCCCGGCCAGAAGGTCGCCATCGTCGGCCCGACCGGCGCTGGCAAGACGACCATGGTCAACCTGCTCATGCGGTTCTATGAGATCTCCGACGGCTGCATCAGAATTGACGGTGTGCCGTCATCTGAGCTCAGCCGCGAGGACGTACACAAGCTGTTCGGCATGGTCCTGCAGGACACATGGCTGTTTGAGGGCACAGTCCGGGAAAATCTTGTCTACAATCTGTCGGACGTGACCGATGAACAATTAAATCGCGTCTGCCGCGCCTGCGGGCTGGATAAATTCGTCCGTTCGCTGCCGGACGGCTTCGACACTGTCCTGTCCGAGAGCACCAGCATTTCCGCCGGGCAGAAGCAGCTGCTGACCATCGCCCGCGCCATGCTCCAGAACGCGCCCATGCTCATCCTCGACGAGGCGACCAGCTCTGTCGACACGCGCACGGAGCTGCTCATCCAGCGCGCCATGGATAAGCTGACGGAAAACCGCACCAGCTTCGTTATCGCCCACCGTCTGTCGACGATCAAAAACGCCGACCTCATTCTCGTCATGAAGGACGGCGACATCATCGAAAGCGGCACGCACGAAACACTCATGCAGCGAAACGGCTTCTACGCCGCCCTCTACAACAGCCAGTTCGAACAGGCATCATAACGCGCTCCATAAAAAACTCTGCCCGCAGCTTCAACGGTCTGCGGGCAGAGTTTTTAATTATAGAATTTTTCCTCGATTTTGACCACAACGCCGTTTTTCAAAGTAAGCGTATACGGCTGGACGAGCAGCCCTTCGTTTTCCTGCACGGCGGCGGCAAAGTCCCGCCATGTTTTGAACGTATACAGCCGGTCCTCGCCTGCGCCATATTCCTGCTCGATATCGTAGATCGTGACGGATGCGTTCGGGTCGACTTTATAGGTGTAAAGTTCGCCGGAATCGACCCGGTAATATCCATAATAATAATTCTGCGGTGGAATATTCAGCGCCTTGAGCGTTTGCAGATCCTCTTCGAGAGAGGCATTCAGCAGCGTAATATGCTCGGCCGTGATGGAATCCCCGGTCACGCTCTGCAGAACTGCGTTCCGGCGCGTGCTGACCTCCGTGATCTGCGAGGTCTGGAGCGAATAGGAGAGCATCAATATGACGTCCGCCCGCGTCAGCGTGACGATCAATGATTGCCGGTCTTCCGATAAGTCCTTCGTCCAGATGGTATCTGCGTCCAGATACCGCAGGTCGGCGTTTGCAGCGCTGAAATAGTCAACAAACGCGGAATAATAGCGCGGCCACTGGGAAACATCGCCCGGCAGATCGCTCATTTTGCTGTCCTCGATCTGGAATTTCCGAACGATATCCTCATATTCCGCCGTCATGTCCTGCGCCCAGTGTGCATAGTCCAGCTTTTCGTGAACATATTCCCAAATCATATCATCAGAAAGAGAATCCGCCGCAGACGCGTCACTTGACGGGGCAGTGGAGGCAATCACCTCCAAATACTGCTGGAGCAGATTCATGTCTGCTGGAAACCAGTCTCCCGCTGCCTCCGGCAAGACCCACGCTCCGTCCGCGTTCTGCATGGCAAGCGGGCCGCAGAAATCGCGGATCCAGTCGCTCAGACTCCCGCTCGGGTACTCCGCAAAGCCCGTGCAGATATTGCCCGGCGCATCCAGCTCGAATCTCGCCACTGTCGTTGAGCCGCCCCCGTTCCACTCCCAGTCAGGGCCGGTGTAGTCATAGTAAAAATCATAATGCAGGTAGCAGATGACGACAGTTTTCCCGTTTTCCTCAAACGAACCGTATTCGAGCAGGCTCGGCAGCACAATATCATTGTCGTCACGCGGGTACCGCTGCGCGACCGCCGCGTCAAAGAGCACCGCTTCCCGCCCGGTCAGACCGAACATGGAAGAGGCCGGGATGGGGAGCGAGGTCGTGCAGGAAGACTTTTTCGAGAGAAGCGGTGCGCAGTCAAGCGGTTCTGACGGCTCGTTCAGTCCGTCTCCCGATACATCTGACCAGTTTGCCGTCCGCTCACCGTCGGAAAAAGAGATGTCAGCGATGCTTCGCGTGCCCTCGGAGAATGTGAGAAACGGCTTTCCGGGGTCAATTGAACGCGTCAAGGGGATACTGCTATCCTGGAAGGTCACAGTTATCTCGTCAAACGAAACGTCGTGCCGATTCTCCTGATCCCACACGCCAAAGACAGTGTCCGTTGTAAATCCATAGATCACGGTTCTGTCGTTTGTGACAAGCGTATGTACCATGAAGCCGACGGATGAATCCCATTCAGATGTGTCGTTCCACGCTACAAGTGTGTAATCTTCGCCGTCCTTCTGAACCACAAACGCCTGAAATGCGGTATACCCGGTATTCTCAGACGAGCCGGGGGCTTTGCTGCCGGTAAGTAAAATGAACCAGTCCACAAAGTCACAGCAGCCAAGCAGATCGTACTCAGTCGGAAGATTTGCTTCCCGCCATGCATCCGCCTGCGGCATGATATTCGTCGTTGTTTCGACCTGAACTGTCTGTGTTTCCTCCGGCAGCGTGATTTCCCCCGTTTTCTGCCGCGTCAGCTCCGTAATCGAGCACCCAGCGGCAGACACGATGAGCAGCAGCACCAGAATGACGCACAGAACGCTTGTGCGCTGTTTTTTCGTCAGGAACAAAATGCGCTCCCTGACCGGAGGCCCGGCAAGGCTCAGAGCCACCGCTCTGCGCGGGGCCTGCGCCAGAATCGCCCGTGCATAGACAAGGCGCTGCGCGTCCGAAAGCCCGGCGGCGACCGCCTCGTCGCACGCCAGCTCCGCGTCGCGCTTGGAACAAATCGCAGCCAGCCAGATGAACGGGTTCCACCAATAGACAATCACCGCCGCCGTCCGGCAGAGCGACCACAGGAAATCCAGATGCCGCAGATGCGTCAGTTCATGGCGTAAAATCAATTCCGTCGAATTCGTTTGCAGCACGTCCTCCGTCAGATACACCGCCGGAACCAGCCCGGCCAGACACGGCGATTTGACCGCGCTGGACACATAAATACGCGTTCCACCGCGCTTGCTGAGAAAGCGTCTGCTCTTGTGCAGCCGAATCGCAAAAACCAGCCATGTGCCCAGCAACCATAGTCCGAGCAGCGCACTCCCGCCCGCCCAGACGATCTGAAAGATCTGCATCGCTGTCAGCGGCTTTGCGGGCGCTTCCGCGGCCTCCTGCGCCGGGGAGGCTGGCTGCTGCACAGGTGTCTGCGGCTGTGTTACAGCCTGCGCAGGCTGCTGCGCCGGGAGAGGCTGCGTGGGCAGCTCCACGCGCTGCACCGGCGCGGCCGCTTCCTCTGCCGGAAGCACCGGCAGCGAAACCAGCGTCCCCGGCAGACACAGCTTCACCAGCACCACCAGCCAGAGCGTATAGACCATCCGCTTCGGCACGCGGTTTTTGAAAATTGCCCGCACCAGAAGAACGGCCAGAATCAGCGCTGAAACGGTCAATACTTCTCTCAGCATAAGAAATCCTCCTGTCTTTCCATCTAAGCTACGGAAGCAGCAGCTCTGCGACCGGCAGCAGCTCTTCTGTGCCATCTTCGCGCAGGACGCGCAGGACATCGTCTTCTGACGCCGCGTGCGTCTCATCACTGTCACCAAAGGAAATCTTCGCGAAGCGCTCGCTGCAAAGCTTTCCGTCCCAATCCACGAGCCAATACCCCTCCGGCATCGGCTGGCCGTCCTCGTCATAGCACGGATATGCCGCACGTTCACCGTAACATACCGCGATGCCGATATAGCCATCGTCAAATACGCTGTAATCGATCCAATGGAAGCGCGCACAAAGCGTGCTCCCGTTCTCGTCCGTTAGCCGGCACCGGCCCATGACCGGCCCCTGCGACGCGCCGCCCTCATAGAGCAGGAAGCGATCTGCGAAGGGAATCTCCACACGCTCATAGACCGGTGCGATCACCTCTGCTCCGTCTGCGGTCACAATGCCATAGCACGGTTCACAGCTGTCCCAGCGGGTAACGCGCAGACGATAGCCGAAATGGTCTTCCTCCAAAGTTTTCGGCTCGTCCACTTCGCTGAGGTAAAAGCTTCCGTCTCCGGCGCTGACGGTATAGCGGTAGCCGGTGCCGTTTCGGATGCAGTAGACCTCGCCCTTCGGCGTGCCCATATAGTCGATGCAGGCGTCAAACGGCTCGTCAGAAAGAAGCGTGCCGTCCTTCAGCCGAATCCAGACCTTTGTGTCTGGAACTTCACCGATGTGCCGCGTACCATCGGCCTCCCGCACCAGCCCCATGCAGCTGCCGTCCGTCCGATAGAGCGTTTCATACGGCGCCCAGCTCCATGTTTTTGCATCGTCATATTGGTCAACGCCCGAAGCGTCCTTTGCTTCTTCCTGCGCGGCAGTCTTCCACCAATCCGCACCGTCTTCCTCACCGTAGATTTTCCGAAATTCCTGTGAACGAGGCTCCTGCGTCGAGTCATTATAGGAGGACTGCGAATCCTGTGATTCGGCTTCCCACGGCGCTTCCTCCGTCTGCACCGCGGGCGGAGCCTCTGGCGCTTTCTGACAGCCTGATAAAAGAAGGCTGATGCAGAGCGTCAGGAAGAGAATTTGTTTTTTCATTGCGCGTGCTCCTTCTCCGCTGCGTCCAAAATGGCTTTTAACTCCTGAATTTCCTGCTCGGACAGCGCACCGCGGTCAACTAAGTTTGATACCATCATCCCGACGCTACCGCCGTAGACCTTGGATAGAAACGACTCCGTTTCCTCCGGCTCCACGTCGGCATAGGCGACGGACGCGCTGTATGTCTGAAATTTTCCGCTGTCGTCCATCGTGACCGCACCCTTGGCGATCAGCCGCTTGAGCATCATAAAAATCGTCGCCCGGCTCCATCCGGTATCCGCGTCCAATGCCGAGACCAGCTCCGCCAGCGTCTGCCCCGGCCTCTGCCAGAGCGTTTTCATCAGCTTCCATTCCCCATCAGACAGTCTGAGATGTTCCATTTCACAGTGCTCCCTTCAAAATGCTAACGTATGTTATGTTTTGAGGATACCACAGATATTAACATTTGTCAACTGCAGCCGGTACATTTTATGCACGAAGGCCTGAAGGGATTCGAACGCCGTAAATATCGGAGCGCTCTGGTATCTGCTGCAAATCCCCTCTGTTTGCTTTTGCAAATTTTTAGACGTTACAATATACTAGTACATTGTAATACATAAAACTTTCCGTGTATGGACTATGTCAGGGCGTTGGCAAAGGATTCGATTGCCAGAAAGGTCAAGCTGGCAGACCTCCGGCACAATCTCGACGCCCGAAGACTGAACGGCGTGCGATTCAGGAAATATGACCTGTATTTGCAGGCAGTTCGCTAACTGGAAAAATCAAGCAGAGAATGCTTTTATGCGGAACTGTCCGCATGGTATCAGCGCACCGGCCGCAGCAGGTGCAAAGAGCGCTTGAGAGACTGTCTGCCTTTGCGTGCCAGCGGTCGTCTGGGAGCTGCCGCCGGCCTCGCTCTGCTTTTGCGGACCGGTCATTCACGTTTCGATATCGTTCAGGAGTCGGAGGCTTCCCCGGCGAAGCTCTAAGCGGCCTTCCCGCTGCATCGTGCCGAGCAGGCGCGAAAGGGCGCTGCGGTTCATGCCAAGGTACCGGGCCATCTGCTCGCGCGTCATTCCGGCGCAGACGATCTCGCCGGTTTTTCCCGCCTCCTGCCGCAGATACGCTTCCAGCCTTGTCCGACCGTCCGGAATGGACAGGAGGCGGATATGGCGCTGTAATGCCCAGTATTTCTCCGAGATCTCCTCCAGCAGATTGGACAGCAGCCGTGTGCAGTCGCTTCCGCCATCCTCCGCGCAGCAGCGGAGCAGTGCGTCCAGCGATAGAAACAGGATCTTGGACGGCCTTGCCGTGCGAAGCTCGACCGGGCTGCCGACCGTCCGGGCCGACATCAAAACATCCCCAAACAGTCCGCCTGCCTCGTGTACCGCGGAAAGGCTTTCCTGTCCATCCTGCGTGTACCGCCACGCCTCCACGCGCCCGGACAGCACGATCCCCGCATGGTCGATCCGCTCGCCCATGCCCCAGATCACGCTGTTTTTTCCAAAGCAGGCCGTGCGGGAGGAAAGCTTTTGCAGCAGCCCGTCCAGCCGCTCCGCAGGAAGCTCTGCGAAAAGCCTGTTTTGCAGCAGAATGCGCTTCTCTTCATCTGTCAGCATTTTGTTCTCCTTTTTGTTGCAGCTGCAACGTATTTTTTTGAATGACATTGTTATAATAGCAGCAAAATACAAGCTTGGGGAGATTTTTTATGAAAAAAACAGTCTGGATCGCGCGGACGGCGGTCTGCCTTGCGCTTCTGATCGCCATTCAGTTCCTTACCAAAAGCCTCGGCCAGCTGGTGACCGGCTCGTGCGTCAATCTGGTGCTGGCCATCGCGGCGCTGATCGGCGGCGTCTGGTCCGGCGTGACGGTCGCGGTCATTTCGCCGTTCTGCGCGTATCTGCTCGGTATCGGCCCGGCGTTTTTGCCGTTGGTGCCGTGCGTTTCGCTGGGCAACGCCGCCTACGCCGTCCTGTTTGCCCTGCTTGTCGGCGGATTCCTGCAAAAAAAGAAGCTGCCCGCCGCATATGGCAGCATGGTGCTGGCTGCCGCAGCAAAGTTTGCGGCGCTGTATCTCGTCCTTGTCCGGCTGGTGGCCCCGGCTGTCGTCCCGGCAGCGAAGCTCAGCACCGTCACAGCGGCGTTTACCTGGCCGCAGCTTCTCACAGCCGTGATCGGCGGCGTGCTGGCCTGCCTGATCGCGCCGGTCCTCTGCCGCGCGCTTGAAAAGAAGAACTAACGCAGTCCGTTGGATGTCTCAGGCCGGGAATACTACAGCTTTCATTCATATTTAAGGACATTACTCATTTCATAAAGTTCAGAAAAGGCATACGAACTCAGTTGAAAGAACCAAGTTCGTATGCCTTTGTTTTTGTCCGATTCCAGAGCTGGACGCTCTGGCTGCCTGAACGGCACACCCTGCGTTCCAGCCGCAGCGGTTTCAAATAACACCATCTGACCGCTGCTCAACGCAAGCGTCTATTCCAGTTCAAGCAGCGCTTTTTCATCGTCTTTTACAAGCTTCCCTTGACAACGATAACGTGTCCCTCAGTTTCTGATTTCATTTTACGCGCCAGGAAGCGTTTCGTCGGAAGGAGACGATGCTGATACAGAAACAGCGCCCGGCTCACGCCGGGCGCTGCTGCTTTATGGGGTTTTGGCGAAATTACTCGTCGATCTCGATGACGACGCCGGAACCAACGGTACGGCCGCCTTCACGGATAGCGAAGCGGAGGCCCTTCTCGATAGCGATCGGGGTGATCAGCTCGACCTTCATGTCGATGTTATCGCCAGGCATGCACATCTCAACGCCTTCGGGCAGGGAGATGATGCCGGTAACGTCAGTGGTTCTGAAGTAGAACTGCGGACGATAGTTGTTGAAGAACGGGGTGTGACGGCCGCCTTCGTCCTTGGAGAGAACGTAGACCTGGCCAACGAACTTGGTGTGCGGATGGATGGAGCCGGGCTTGGACAGGACCTGGCCTCTTTCGATGGACTTCTTGTCGATGCCGCGGAGCAGAGCGCCGATGTTGTCGCCAGCCTCAGCGTAGTCCATGAGCTTGTGGAACATTTCGATGTCGGTGACGACGGTGGACTTCTTCTCGTCCGCGAGGCCAACGATCTCGACGGGCTCGTTCTTCTTGATGACGCCACGCTCGACACGACCGGTAGCGACAGTGCCACGGCCAGAGATGGTGAAGACGTCCTCAACCGGCATCAGGAAGGGCTGGTCAGCCTTGCGGTCCGGGGTCGGGATCCAGGTGTCAACAGCCTGCATGAGCTCTTCGATGCAAGCATACTCGGGAGCCTTCGGGTCGGTGGACTCGGAAGCCAGAGCGTTCAGAGCGGAGCCGCGGATGATGGGGGTGTCGTCGCCCGGGAAGCCGTAGAAGGACAGAGTCTCGCGAACTTCCATCTCGACGAGCTCGAGCAGCTCTTCGTCGTCGACCTGGTCGACCTTGTTCAGGAAGACGAGGACGGAAGGAACGTTAACCTGACGGGCCAGAAGCAGATGCTCCTTGGTCTGAGCCATGGGGCCGTCGGAAGCAGCGATGACCAGAATCGCGCCGTCCATCTGAGCAGCGCCGGTGATCATGTTCTTGATGTAGTCAGCGTGGCCCGGGCAGTCAACGTGGGCATAATGACGGCCCTTGATTTCGACGTTGTCTTCGCCGGTCTTGTAGTTGTGGCCAATGCGGTCGTTGGTCTGGTACTCGACGTGAGCGGTGTTGATGGTAATGCCGCGCTCGCGCTCTTCCGGAGCCTTATCGATGGAAGAATAGTCGGTGTACTCAGCGTCGCCGAAGAAAGCCAGATACTTGGTGATGGCTGCGGTCAGCGTGGTCTTGCCATGGTCGATGTGGCCGATGGTGCCGACGTTGACATGGGGCTTATCCTTAATAAAATGCTGTTTTGCCATTTGGATTATCCTCCTTAGTTGATTCACTTACGGTATTATTTTTGCATCCTCTTCATCATACACGACATTTGCCGATTTGACAAGAAGAATTTCCAACGCAAACGGGATCTGGTGCGCTTAATATCCTTTGCGCTTCGAAATAACGGCATCTGCCAGATTCTTGGAGAGTTCCACATAGTGGCTCGGCTCCATGGTGAACTGGCCGCGGCCCTGCGTCCTCGAGCGGAGGTTGGTCGCATAGCCGAACATCTCGGAAAGCGGAACGAAGCAGTCGATCTGCTGCGCGCCGTTGCGCTGTGTGAGGCCCGCGATGTTGCCGCGCCGGGAGGTGACGTCGCCGATGACGTCGCCCATATACTCGTCTGGGACAATGATGCAGACCTTCATAATGGGTTCGAGAATGACGGGATCCGCCTTCTGGCAGGCCTCCTTGAACGCCATGGAACCGGCGATCTTGAACGCAAGCTCAGACGAGTCGACCTCATGATAGGAGCCGTCGTACAGCGTGACCTTTACGTCGACCACGGGGAAGCCGGCCAGAACGCCCGCTTCCATCGCGCCGCGAATACCCTGCTCGACCGCGGGAATGAATTCCTTCGGGACAGAGCCGCCGACGGTGGCGTTGATGAACTCGAAGCCCTTGCCGCTCTCGTTGGGTTCGACGGTGATCTTGACATGGCCGTACTGGCCCTTGCCGCCGGACTGACGCGCATATTTCGTCTCCTGATTGACCTTCTTGCGAATGGTCTCTTTATAGGCGACCTGCGGCGCGCCGACGTTTGCCTCGACCTTGAACTCCCGGAGCAGGCGGTCAACGATAATTTCCAGATGAAGTTCGCCCATGCCGGCGATGATCGTCTGGCCGGTCTCTTCATCGGTGTAGGTTTTGAATGTCGGGTCCTCTTCAGCAAGCTTTGAGAGCGCGATACCCATCTTTTCCTGCCCGGCCTTGGTCTTTGGCTCGATCGCCACGCGGATAACGGGCTCGGGGAAAACCATGTTTTCGAGCACGATGGGGTGCTTCTCGTCACAGAGCGTATCGCCCGTGGTGGTATTCTTCAGGCCGACGGCCGCGGCGATATCGCCGGAATAGACAACGGGGAGGTCTTCTCTGTGGTTCGCGTGCATGAGCAGGATTCTGCCCATACGCTCGCGCTGCTTTTTGTTGGTGTTCATGACGGTCTTGCCTGCCTCCAGCGAACCGGAGTACACACGGAAGAACGCCAGCTTGCCAACATAGGGATCCGTCATGATCTTGAAGGCCAGCGCGGCGAACGGAGCCTCGTCAGAGGGCTCGCGCGTTTCTTCCTCGTCGGTCTTCGGGTTGATGCCGGTAACTGCTTGTTTGTCCAGCGGGGACGGCATATACTCGACAATTGCATCCAGCAGTTCCTGAACGCCCTTATTTTTATAGGACGAGCCGCAGGTGACCGGAACGATCTTATATCCGATCGTCGCCCGGCGAAGCGCGGTGCGGATCATCTTTTCGGGGATGTCCTCACCCTCGAGGTACAGCGTCATGATCTGGTCGTCCTCGTCGGAGATCGACTCGAGCATATGGTCGCGGTACTGCTTTGCAAGCTCCTCCATATCAGCGGGGATGGCCTCCTCGCGCATATCCTTGCCGAGCTCGTCATAGAAGACGAATGCCTTCATCTTGATGAGATCGACCACGCCGCGGAAGGTATCTTCGCTTCCGATGGGCAGTTGGATGGGAACGGCGTTGCACTTGAGACGCTCGTCCATCATCTTCAGGACATTGAAGAAATCGGCACCCATCATGTCCATCTTGTTCACGTAAACAAGGCGCGGAACATGATACTGGTCGGCCTGTCTCCATACAGTCTCGGTCTGCGGCTCGACGCCGCCCTTGGCACACAGGACCGTCACAGCGCCGTCGAGCACACGCAACGAGCGCTCGACCTCGACCGTAAAGTCCACATGGCCCGGAGTGTCGATGATGTTGATCCGCACGCCCTTCCAATGGCAGGTGGTAGCGGCAGAGGTGATCGTAATGCCACGCTCCTGCTCCTGCTCCATCCAGTCCATGGT
>UMKE01021545.1_pt1 | contig 12638 bp, 7 predicted proteins | sample 1966231 | NCBI WGS metagenome assembly UMKE01 (sample SAMEA4836168, study PRJEB28245) | human gut metagenome | biome: gut microbiome; material: fecal sample | place: Denmark | collected 2008 | reverse complement strand
GTGGCTGCCACAAAACGTATACTGGTTATGCTGTTACGCTCTTTAATGTCACTTGTCATGACACCTCCCAATGAAGCATAAGGAGTGTTATTGAATGAATACAGAGTCATCAATAAGGTGTAAGAGATTGTTGCGTACAGCGCCACAAGTCCTTTGTCTTCAATGCCCGGATTGTAAAATGCCAAAATGTAAAACACCATGAAAGGTAGAGCTGTCCAAAGAACCCATGGACGATATTTACCCCATTTGGACTTTGTGCGGTCGGACAGAATTCCCACCGTAGGGTCTACAAAGGCGTCTACAATACGCGCTAACAACATTACACTACCGGCAACAGCTCCTTCCAGACCAAATACGTCTGTATAGAACTTAGTCTGGTAAATCATCATCATCTGGAACACAAAGTTCGCTGAACAATCTCCGAGGCTATAACCGATCTTTTCGGCTATGGACACTTTTTGGTTAAGTGTATTCATTCTATTAAATTTTTATTAGTTGGATCATTATTTAAAAAAGGTGTGTCATTGTTTTGTGTTACTCAAAACACTTTCTGCTGCACGCTTGCCTAAAGTCTTTTTGTCAAGCGGGTGAATGTCATTCCACTCTCCCAGGTCACTGTTACGTATGAGATAAGTATTGGAATTGACAGCGGCCGCTTTGGCTTGTTCCTGACGCATTTCCGCCCAAGCTCTCCGACCGTCAAGATCGTCTTTCGACAGAAAATCGGCCAGCTCTACAATATGGAAAGGCAGTTCGGACTGGCTGAATGTACGACGCCAATCGGCAATCATTGCCGATAAAAGTGCCACATATTCATTTCGGCGTGATACGTTTGATTCGCCTTGATACCATAGCACTCCCCGTATGGAATAGTTTTGCAGTGGAGCTATCATGGCGTTGTATAGGCATACCGGTTTGTACCAAAAGAACATCATCTCCGGAGCGGGTGGCATGGGAGCTCCTAACCGGTATTTCCATTCCTGTTTCAGATTGACTTCTTCGTTGCCGCAGATAATTTTGTATGGTTTTTCCTGTACGAAACTCGGTTGTCCGCCGTTGCTGACGATTCGGACGGTCACATTGTTTTTCCCGGATTTCAATACACCGGCAGGTATCCGGTAGATACGGGGAGGATATTGGTAACCGGTGGTTCCGACAAATACTCCGTTCACATATACGGAATCGGCATCCACAATACAGCCTAAACGCAATGTGGCTTCTTTACCGTTCCATGATTGCGGTATCTCTATGTCTTGGCGTAGCCAATGGGAACCGCCAATCGGGTTCAGACCGTTATTGCCCCATGATTGTGAAAACATATTTACTGTTTGCCAACTGTTGTCATCGTAATTGGCTGCATACCAGGGAATGGATTCGTGCAGACCTGCATCACCGCGATAGAGCGACAGGTTCCAACGGTAGAAGTTCTCACCCTCTAATTTCTTGATGTGGCTGCAATAGGCATCATCTTCATACAGACGTTTACTGTTGATATATAAAGGGAACTCCTTCAACCCTTCTTCACTTATCCATGCTTCTACGGGAGTACCTCCCCAGCTGGAGTTGATGAGCCCCACTGGTATGCCGGTCTTTTCGTACATCTCTTTGGCAAAGAAATAGGCAAGGGCGGAGAAATCCATCACATTTTCTTGCGTCAGCGTCTTCCAGCCTGTTTCGGAGAGCTCTTCTTGAGGTGCGTGAAAATTGTATTCCTGGGGTATGAGGATATGTCGTATTTTCTCATTGTTATAGCTGAGTATTTCTTGAGAAAACATATCCATTACCCGTCTCACAGGCAGTTCCATGTTTGACTGTCCTGAGCAGAGCCATACATCGCCTACTAAAATGTCATTCAGTTTGATGTCGTTGACTTGCATTGGGAAAGGACCGCCTGCTTTCAACGGTGGCAGCGTAATGCTCCAGCGTCCGTTGGCATCAGCGGTAGCATGATAGCTCTTTTTCTGAAACTTTACGGTGATACTTTCGCCTGCATCCGCTGTACCCCATACTTTGACCGACTGTTCGCGCTGCAGCACCATTCCGTCTGAAATTAAAGCAGGCAACTTTACCTTTGCATCTGCCCATGAGGTAGCGCAAAGGTAAAGTAGCACTGCCACTCCTAACCTAATTTTATCATAAATCAAACTTTTCATATCTTCTCTGTCATATTGCCAAATTCAAAAGAATCTGTCATGTTTATTGATATTCGTACAGTTGTACATGTAATATCTTGAAGTCTCCTACAGAAATGCGTACATGGCGCCCCTGATGATCCTGGTCTCCATTGAGCCGACGGACATAATGAAGCTTGCCGTCTTTGTCTACTTTAACTTCATCCACATATCCGATGCCGCAACGCATTCCTTTGAATTTGTCATGTTTCGTTTTTATTTGGTCATTTCTCAAAGCAAATCCGTCTTCTCCCAACTGCTTTTGTTTTTCAATCGTTTGCTTTTCTGACGTTTTGGCAAATTCCAGAACGATGCCACTGCCGGCTACGATATATTCATTTTTAGAGAGCTTTAATAAAATACCGCCGCCTTCGGGCCATATACTGCCATTTGTGGCGCGTGGATCCCAAGGGAGAGTGAAGAAATGTCGGGCGGTTATGGTCAAATCATCATCTGCGATGATGCGTTCTTTGTTTTCACTGTCAAAAAGTAACCCTTTCATTAATCCTTTACCCTGATATTTGGTGAGTAAAGGCATTAACTCCGTTAATTTGGCATAGCTTTGGACTAATGGCGAGTTAGGAGAGTCGGAACCGTCTTCTATTGAAAATGGACTGATGCCAATGGCATCGTGTTCGCCAAAAATATAAAATGCCCGGACACTGTTATTATCTGTCAGACGGATCTCCGGAATGAACAAAGGATTGTTGTGTAACTTATATCGTGCTACCCAGTCTGTGAATCCATTATCATACAGGTCGGGTGCAAGAATATCGATGCTGGGTGCTCCGCAATGCCATACATCAATTAAATGTGCCAAAGGACCGGCGGAGGGATATTCACCCGGTTTGCGCCCTCTACTGTTCATTGCCGCATTGACATATAGTGGGATGTTATAGATGGAACGGGCTGTTTGTGCCAGTCCTTCCACATATTTGGCATAGTGCCATGCCATGAAGATTTCATCGGTGTAGATGTCTGCCCCGAATACTTCTTGCCAATTGCCTTGCTTTTTACATCCTTGACTTTCCCATTTTTTCAACATTTGCGGATGAAGCGCCTTTTTGTTTTTCTGTAGATAGGTCATGAATTCAGCCGGTACAGGAGCGTTGAATATCTTATTGGCTTCACGTGAATAGTCACGAGCATCTTCCAGCATGCCGATTTCATTTTCTATTTGTATCATAATCACTGTGCCTTCCTCCTTGTCGACCGTTGCTATGTGTTGCATCCATTGGGAAAATGCACGATGATCGGCTTCGTATACAGCCTCGGAAAAAGCGCTGGCTATTTCAAGAGGCTTTCCGCTCTGGGTATATGCACGTGGATACTTCTTGTGGTTTTCTTTAAACCACAAAGGTGCGTAGCAACTCATTGAATTTTTCCAGGCACCGAACCATAAAAAAACAATTTTGAGATCATTCTCTCGTGCTTGTTGCAGTGCTTTGTCTGTAAGCGTGAAGTCGAATTGTCCTTCAACCGGTTCTGTCAGATCCCAATAGACGGGAACCAATACGGTGTTCAAGCCCATCTTTTTAAGTTTCGGGAAAATACGTTCGATATCTTGCGGACAAGCAGCAGATGAATTGCCTAATTCTCCTCCTAATATAAGGAAAGGCATTCCATGCACTACTAGCTGAGTGGCGGTTCCTTGTTTTTGTAAAAAACTGTTTTGACCAATGATGTATTCAATGGCTAAACAGTTTAAAATTAGAAATAGAATTAATTTCTTCATATAGTTCTCAAATAGGCTGTTTGATGAAACTTTACAAAGGTAGTCAACTACTTTTTAATTTACTTTAGAATATGTATCACAAAACTTGTTGTATGTTACATCTTTTGTTTTATATGTTACATTCTTCACTATGATATGTTTTATTTGTAGCTTTTAAGCTTTATGAAGCATCTGGATGCTGCATTTGTGGATGCTGTTTTTGAAATCGGATCATGGATTATAAAATTTGGAAAAACATCTGGCTGAAATTTACAGTTGTTATATGACAATATATTCTGCGGTTTGAGGCGCTGATATGATGAATTTTAATGGGGGTGTTACATAGAAAAAAGAAAAGGTAACATTGAGGGTGAACTTGTAATCCCTATTAAAGAAAGTGTTACGTACTTGGTGGTCCGTATCAGAAGGATTGTCTAATTTTGACCTGTAAATAATTCTAATACAAATATGAAAAGGATATTTTTTATTGTTAGCCTTGTTTTGTTGGCTTGTACGGCTTCGCTGCCGCTTTCGGCTAAAGTCAGACTTCCTCGTTTGGTAAGTGACAGAATGGTGTTGCAACGTGATACGGAATTAAAAATATGGGGCTGGGCTTCTCCCGGAGAGAAAGTAACTGTACGTTTTCGGGGAAAGCATTATAATACGGAAGCTGATGCAAAGGGAAATTGGTTGGTTCTTCTGCCGCCGCAGCAGGCAGGCGGCCCTTTTCTTTTGGAAGTGAATGAACTTGCTATTCGTGACGTTCTGGTGGGGGATGTTTGGCTTTGTTCCGGCCAGTCCAATCAGGAAACTCCTATTGCACGTCTGACGGAGATGTTTCCTGAAATTAATGTATCTAACAATCACATGATACGGCATTATAAAGTACCTACGCAGAATTCAGTAGGAGAACTGAAAGATGAAATCGCGGGTAATGCCGGCTGGTATTCGGGCATAGCTTCCGATGTGTTGAACTGGACCTCATTGGCATATTTCTTTGCTCAAGAGGCATACAATAAATATAAAGTACCTGTAGGAATGTTGGTTTCCAGTTTAGGAGGTTCTGCCATAGAAAGCTGGATAAGTCAGGAACATCTGAAAACATTCCCGGAGCTTTGTTTTGATAAGGCTGCTTTGGACAGTATGAAATTGGCACAGCAAGATAAGGGAGCAGGCAGTTGGCAACAGAAGAAGTTTGATGACACAGATTGGGCAACAATGGATGTGCCGGGATATTGGCAGGAGAATGGTATCCGTATAAAAGGTACTATATGGTATAGAAAAGAGTTTCGTGTTCCCGAATCAATGGTGGGAAGACATGCGCGCCTTTATATGGGAAGGATGGTTGACAGTGATTCTGTCTTTGTGAATGGGACTTTCGTTGGTTTCACTTCCTACACTTACCCTCCTCGTAAATATGATATTCCGGCAGGAGTTCTGACACAAGGTGAAAATGTGATAGCCGTAAGACTTACAGCTAATTCTTCCAATGGCGGTTTTGTAAAAGATAAAAAGTATAAGATCGTAGGGGATGATGCAGAAGTAGATCTTACCGGTACATGGAAATATAAGATAGGTATTAATCAGAATGAAGTGATGAAATATGCCGGGAAACTTAAGAATCTTAAGAAGGCAGGTTCCGGACTCTATAATGGAATGATCCATCCGATTAGTAATTATCAGGTGAAAGGTGCCATTTGGTACCAAGGCGAAAGTAATTCCGGTCGTTCGCAGACGTATGCTTCTTTATTGGAGGCTTTGATTCAGAACTGGCGGGAGCTTTGGAAAATGCCTGATATGCCTTTCTTACTGGTGCAATTACCCAATTATATGGAGAAGAGTGATAAACCTTCCGATAGTGGATGGGCAAGAATACGTGAGGCTCAGTTTAAAACAGCATTGAATGTACCGCATACTGCATTGGCGGTAACTTATGATGTGGGCGAATGGAATGACATACATCCTTTGAATAAGAAAGCGGTTGCACAGCGGCTTTTCCTGGGAGCCCGTAGGCTTGTGTATGGAGAAAAAGTTACTGCTTCCGGCCCTTTGTATAAGGAAATGAAAGTGGAAGGGGATAAAATAATTCTGACTTTTACTGAAACAGGTCGCGGACTGACTTGTAAGGGGAAGGAGCTTAAGCATTTTGCTATTGCAGGTGAAGACCGAAAATTTGTGTGGGCAGATGCTGTGATACGTGGCAATAAAGTAGTGGTGAGCAGTGAGCTTGTGAAGAATCCGGTGGCAGTACGTTATGCTTGGAGTAATAATCCGGAGGATGCCAATCTGTGCAATAAAGAAGGATTGCTGGCATCGCCTTTTAGAACTGATAATTGGTAATAAACTATTTGAAAATTACTATCTGAATAATAATTATAAATTAAGAACTAACATGAAAAACCGAAAAACGCTATTGGCAGTGTTGGCGGGCTTGGCTTTAAGCTCGTGCACTACTCGTGTTACGACGGAAAATGATGCTTCTTTGAAAGGAGTGTTGGGTGATAAATTTTTGGTAGGTGTGGCACTGAATACCCGCCAATCTTCTGGTGTGGATACCGCGGCAGTTAAGATCGTAAAACGCCACTTTAATTCAGTTGTTGCGGAGAACTGTATGAAGTGCCAGACCATTCATCCGGAGGAAGACCGTTACGATTTCAGTCAGGCGGATGAATTCGTAAAATTTGGTGAAGACAATGGAATGTATATAATTGGTCATTGCTTGGTTTGGCATTCTCAACTTGCTCCCTGGTTCTGTGTTGACAAGGATGGCAATAATGTTGCTCCGGAGGTGCTGAAGCAACGGTTGAAAGATCATATCACGACTATTGTCAGCCGCTATAAAGGACGTGTTAAGGGGTGGGATGTTGTGAACGAGGCTATCCTTGAAGACGGTTCCTATCGTAAGAGTAAGTTCTATGAAATCTTGGGAGAAGAATTTATTCCTCTCGCTTTCCAGTATGCGCATGAGGCTGATCCTGAAGCCGAATTATATTATAATGACTATAATATGCATGAAGCAGGGAAGCGTGCAACTGTTGTGAAGCTTGTAAATGACATGAAATCGAAAGGACTTCGTGTCGATGCTATCGGTATGCAGGGCCATGTCGGTCTGGATTACCCTTCTTTGACAGATTTTGAGGAGAGTATGCTTGCTTATGCTTCTACCGGAGCTAAGGTAATGATAACAGAATGGGATATGTCTGCATTGCCTACCTTGAAACGTACTGCCAATGTATCCGATACGGTTGCGTATAAAAAGATGCTGAATCCCTATCCGGAATCTTTGCCCGATAGCGTTTCCCAACAATGGAACAATCGTATGTCTGATTTCTTAAATCTCTTCATTAAACATTCCGATTTTGTGAGTCGTGTAACTGCCTGGGGGGTAAGTGACGGTGATTCTTGGAAGAACGGTTTCCCTGTGAGAGGCCGTAAGGATTATGCTTTGCTCTTCGATCGTGATTATCAGCCGAAAGACTTTATAAAAAAGATATTGGAATAAACTTGGAGGATGTTTTCAGGACTTTTTGAGATAATAGGTTAGTTATAAACATTGATTAGGGCTATTGAGAATGCCCTATATAGACAAACACAAAACATTTTATAAAAAGGGGCTGTCCGACGGATAGCCCCTTACCTTTGCTTACTGTTTGCAAGAGAAGGTATGAAAATGTTCTTAATCCTTTAAACATTCTACCCATGCACAGGATGTTCTGTACATGGGTGAGATGTTTTTAACTACGTTTGATAATGATAGGCTTGTGATTTTCATCATGGTAAGGCATACCGTAACGATTGGATTTCACTCTGCTGTTCATTAGGGAATCAATGGGGGCGTTCAGAGGTCTTACACCTGCAGGAAGCTCTTTGTTGGAGAAAGTTTGGAAATAGCCTACACAAGCATCTCTCCACCATTCGGCGTCATTCTTCTGAATATCCAGTTTTTCGGATACCTCATTAAATATGCTTTCACTGACATAGGGCTTGAGCTTTGCCCATGTCTTTTGGTATCCCTCAACTTGCGAGATACCTTTGTCATAATGCAGGCATATCTCGTCCCAAAGTTCTCTACCTGAAGAAAGTTTATAGTTCCATGGAAGATGATGGAACCAAAGAAGAAGATTTTCAGGACAGGTTTCCAGTGAATTGAATTGTGAAGCCAGCGGTTCATGGTATTGGTCTACATTAGCAGAACCGTTGCGTGTGCGGTCAAATCCCACTCCGTCTTTGTCTGCTTTATGATAGAATATAGGCGACCAGTCGGGACGTCTTATACTATTTTCCCATGGTCCCGGCCCATAATGCGAACCGCCAAATATATGATGGAATCCAAGTGGCATCATGTAATTTACGGCTGTCTCGCGGGAGCTCATCATCATATCCTTGACAGGGATAAGAAATTTCTGTTCATAAGCTGTGGATGTCATTCCTTTGGGTTTGATGAAAGTCTGGCGTGCCCATTCATCTGCAATCTGTTCAGCGCTTAATGTAGGATTCCAGGCAAGGCGGCCGAAAGCATACCAATTGGATTGAGCGAATATGTAACCGCAGAAATTAGGCTCTTGACCGGTATTTGCAACACCTGCAATGGCTTTAACCATTTTCGCTACGGTCGAACCTTTTCCGTCTCTATAAGTATCACTGTCGAGACATTCTTCATAAGTAGTGCCATGGTAGACGAGATGATTGGAGAATCCCAAATATTCTTGAGTAATTTGGAATTCCATCATCATGGGAGTGTTGTATAGCTGTCCGAATAAAGGACTGAAAGGTTCACGTGGCTGAAAATCAATAGGACCGTTTTTTATTTGGATAATAACGTTGTCTGCAAATTGTCCGTCAAGTGATTTGAATTCTTCTACAGCCTGATTGGCTCTGTCGCTGCTGCTAGGGCTGTATACGAAGGCTCTCCACATAATGATTCCGCCATAGGGAGCTACTGCCTCAGCAAGCATATTTGCGCCGTCGGCATGGGTCCGACCATAATCTTGCGGACCGGCCTGCCCTTCGGAATTTGCCTTTACGAGAAAACCACCGAAATCGGGAATGGCAGCGTAGATTTCAGATGCTTTATTTTTCCACCACTGACGTACCTTTGGATCAAGAGGATCTCCTGATTTTAATCCGTCAAGAGTGATAGGACTTGTCCATTTGATGGAGAGGTAGGTGGTTATGCCATATTCTCTGAGTATGTTGGCTATTTGAGCGACTCTTTCGATATGTTCTTTGTCCAAGATAAGAGGATTGGCATTGACGTTGTTGAGGACAGCACCGTTCAACCCCACAGAGGCACAGAGCTCACCATAGTGGTGGATTCTCTTTGCGGGAATTTCTTTTGCTGTCCATTCCCACATGGATAGTCCGGCATAACCTCTTTCCACAGTATCATCAAGATTGTCCCAATGGTTGAGAATACGGTATTCGTAATATGGTTTTTCGTGAATATCCAGGTCGGTATTGGCTTTACCGAGGACCTCTGCCCTTTGCAGGGCATACACTCCATAGCGGATTGCCGCTTGCGAACCGCCATCGATATAGCGTTTGCCATCGGCATTGTAAATGTGATACTCTTCTTTGGAAAGAGCACTGTCTATCCGGGTCTCAACCGAACCCAACACTTCTTCATAGCTTCGTCCGTTTGCCAGCCAAAGCATGGTTCCATCCTGGTCTATAGGCTCGGGAGTATTGCATGCCGAGAAATTCAGTATGGAAAAAATAATAATAATAAAAGTTTTAATGTTCTTCATATAGGCATTTATTTAATTAATTTAGAAGAGGGAGCTCCGAGGTATGATGATTTGAGACCACCGAAATCTATAAGCATTTTTTCCATTACAACGCCTGGATCTACAAACCTGAAACGAAGGTCATGTCTGCCGGCTTGCCCAAAATCAACTTCCATATCTGTTTTGATGATGCTGGCAGCTTGCCATGGGCCGACTTTACCACTATAATGACCGTTGAAATTAATAATCTGTTCTTGTCCACCGTCTACGCTAATGGCAAAGCATAGTCCTTTGTTTGCATTGAAGTTCAGGGTGGGAGCAAGCAATATGCTTAGTTTTGCTTTACCTGAAGATACAGTTTCGATTTCGTATTCTACATAGGCATTATCCGGAGTTACGGAAGCAGGCAGAGTAGTGACAGCACATTCTGTTTTGCCGAGGTCGGGAATTACGGTAGCCTTGTGGTTGTTTTTGAAGTTACCTGCTTCTATAGAAATGTATCCATCGGTTTCCTTATGGCATAAGTAAGCGGCTTCATCGGATTTTTTCACCTTGGGCATAACTTGTTTTTCAGGTTGTTGCCAATAGGTGTATCCGATGTGTACCTGATCCATCATATGATCCCATTTTCCATTTGCGATTTCATGGTTATAATGAGCACAAAGCAAGGAGTCTCTTTCGTATAGCTTTTCAACGCGCTGTGCCCAATAGTTGATTTCTGTTGGGGATTCTGCTTTAGCATTCATCGCTACGGAGTAATACATTTCGTAGATGTTCTGCATAGCTTGAATTGGGAATAGGACGAGTTCTTCATATGCATCATACCAACGGGGATCGAGTTTCTGATAGACTCTCAAGGCTCGCAGTTCCAAATTATTCCATTCTCTGACAACGGTAGGCCATTCATCATAGCTGAACTGATATGTATTTGCATTCAGTAGCTCGGGAGTGACTCTACGTGCATATTTGCTGTAAAGTTTAATAATGTCTGCTATCTCTTTGGCATGCTCTTCGCCGAATTGTTGTGCAGCAAAGGTTATGGTATGTTCGAATATATTATTAGGATTGAAAGCTTCAGGCCGCCAAGCCATATCAAGGAAAAATTGGATGGGATACTCCATAGGTTTCAAGTCACCTACATTTACGATCCAAAGTTTCCTGACACCGTACTCATAACAGAGATTCATCTGTTCCCATACGCGTTCCACCTGATTGCAGTTTAGCCATTTGTAGTTTCTGGGGCCACCTACATAGTCAAAGTGGTAATACATACCATAGCCACCTTTACGGGGTTTATCTGTTAATGAAGGCAGTTTTCTTACATTGCCCCAATTGTCATCGCAAAGCAATAATGTGATGTCATCAGGGACACGCATCCCCTTGTCGTAATACTCTTGTACTTCTTTATATAGTGCCCATACTTGAGGAGTTGCGGAAATCTTCTTGCCTGTAACTTTAGTTATGATTTTACGTTGGTCTTTGACAATATTCTGTAATAGATCAATATTGGCATCTTTGCTCATCGGCATATCGCCATCTCCGCGCATACCTATGGTAATTACAGACTCCCAATCTTTACAACGTTCCATTCCTTTTGTCCAGAAATCCCGGAGTACGGTGGCATTTTGGGTATAATCCCAGGCGCCTGTTCCGCGACGCTTCCAGTCTTGTTGAGCTAATCCCATCGGCTCATGGTGGGAAGTTCCCATTACAATTCCCATTTCATCTGCCAATACTCCATTTTGCACATCATCATCATAGAAAGCGCTGGCCCACATGGCAGGCCACATGAAGTTACCTTTCAAACGAAGTATGAGTTCAAAAACTTTTTCATAAAACTGGCTGTTGAAGCCGCCAAAGGCTTTTTGTGTCCAGTTTCCCAAGGCAGGCCATTCGTCGTTCAAGAAGATTCCTCGGTATTCTATGGCTGGTTCTCCATCCGTATAACTACCTGGGAGAATTGAAATATTATTTTGGCGTTTTACAGGAACATCTGCCCAATAGTACCAAGGGGATACGCCCATTTGAGAAGACAGTTCATAGATGCCATAGATGGTGCCTCTTTTATCACTACCTGCAATCACTACGGCTTCTTCCACTCCTTCCAGTGGCTGTTTAATAGTACATAGAATGTATTTCTCACGTTTCCCTTTTAATTCGTCGGCTGGAATTTTTCCCGATGATATAAGTCGTTTTATCCAGTTGCTACGGTCAATAGAACCGATAATCAATACTCGCTTTTTCTGTAACGGTATTTGTTATAAAGGGCTTTACGTTGGTTACTGCTTGTGCATCTGTCTGTAAATTTGTAATGGCTCTCAGTACTCCTTTGTACTCTTCATTATCTACCAATATCGGACAAGACTTGTCTTTCTGTATCCATTCAAAACCGACACCGTCATTTGTTACAAAACGTTCGGCAGCTTTTAGCGGTAACTGCCAACACATACTTGCTAAAAATAAAATAATACAAAAGTTATATTTTTTCATAATATCAATATTTATAAAAAAACCGCTTGCAGATACCTTGGGACATCTACAAGCGGTTTCGATGAATACCTATTGCGAACTTATCCTAAAAAGACAGTTATCTGTATTCAGGATTTTGGTAGTTCTTTTTCTCGTCAGCACTCATTTCCATACCGTCAAGTTGTCCTTGTGGGATAGGACGTAAATAATGTCCGGGTTTGATAGTACGCGTATAAGTAACGATGTTGCGATCCCCTTTATTATCTCCGCAGATTTCGTAGCTATCGGCATATTCGTTCCACTTTTGTGTGCGGACAAGGTCGAACCAACGATAACCCTCACCATAGAATTCACGTGAACGTTCATCTAGGATGAAATTGATGTCAATTGTTGCCGGAGTTTCAGCTGTTAATTGAGAACCATAGTCCTCGTCCATTTCTTCGTTTTCTGCATTACTGAATGTCCATTTTCCAGCACGATCGCGTAAAACATTAACTAATTCACGCGCACTCTTATCAGGCTTAGTTGTTGCACCTTTTACTGCAGCTTCTGCTGCAA
>UMKE01031655.1_pt1 | contig 12715 bp, 5 predicted proteins | sample 1966231 | NCBI WGS metagenome assembly UMKE01 (sample SAMEA4836168, study PRJEB28245) | human gut metagenome | biome: gut microbiome; material: fecal sample | place: Denmark | collected 2008 | reverse complement strand
CATTAGTGACGTGCGCCGCAAGGCACACCAAAAAAAAAGAACAGACTCAATTAAGAATCTGTCCTTTTCGTTTTGAATTTTTAATTCATATTCCTAATTTATCGAACAAAATTTCATTTCTTTTCGTTGTGTCATCAATGATCTTATCATATGACAAAATTTCAATGTATGCATTTATAACATTGTTATAATAATACATCCCTAATTTATCCGGTGTTTCACAAAAATTATATTTTCTTGCTATCCTTATTAAAGTATTTGTTATGTCACATACAGCATATAAATATAATTGTGTATTATCACTTGTTTTTATTGTCCTTCCATATTTGTCTTTAACAGTATTTTCTTTAAGTTTTTCTGCATAATCCATCATCTGATCAATAGGATTATCACTTGATGTATAATCATCTCGCATCGGTCGCTTTAATTCAAATATTATGATGGTTCCATATTCTCTTCCAGTATTTTCTTCGTCTGATACTGCAACTGGACTATCTAGAAGTAGTACATCTGGTCTCCCCTCCTTTGAATCATTATTAAATGGAACGTCTGAAGATATATAATCACAATATGCTAATTTTTCATCAATTAACCACAAATTATGAGCCTGATATTCAATTTCTTCAGAAGTTCTCCGCATTGGATAAATAAGATTATGAATAAATGCTTCTTTGCTATATTTTCCAAAATCATTGGACCGAATTCCTTTTTTTAACAATTCCAAAACAACTTTTCTGTGTGCTACATATTCAGCTAAAGATGATTTGTTTGCTTCACTGATCTTAGCAAATTGATTGGCAAATTTTTCTTGATATGAATCCAAATTAACAGCACCGACTTCTAATGTTTTTAATATTTTTTCATTTTCTTCTTTTAATTGTTTTTCAAATTTTCGTTTAATCTTATGTAGTTCATCATCTAATTTTATCTCAGAAAGAGACGGTTTTATAGATTCAATATCTTCTTCCATGTAATTTAATAAATGTCTATACTGAGGAGCTGTTGTTTTTATATACTTAGCAATTCTTTCTTTTTTCTTTTTCTTTACTTCTTTCAAATATTCTGATAAATATACTTTGATTTCTTCGGATGTTTTTAAGATAATATCATTCATTCCTATTTCCAAATCATTTTCTGCTATATTAGGAATCATGAAAGAAGTTCGGTTTGTTCCAACGTTTTTATCTAAAAACTCTCCTGACAAAACCCCAGCATAATAATACCCATTCTCAAGAAAAAGGTTTTTATCAAGATCAACAATATATTTTTCTATATTTATTTCCTGGACCATCCGATCATTCGCATAAAGGTATAATTTACTTGCATCAAATGATGAATCCATAATTTTTGCATGTCGTAAGAAAAATTTTTCATTTTTAATTTCAAATTCTATTAGGTTTGATTCTTCTTGTATAGAATTTCTAAACATTTGATTTATATTATAAGTCTGCTGGTTGATATCATCTACTACTATAATTTCTGGACATGTTGGTGACATTAAATAGATAAAACAATGCTGCATGATTTTCGTGGCAACATTATCGCCTCCTTTTGGAAGTTTATCTTTATATGGTGATAAACAGTCTTCTAATATTACAACTGTTTTATTATCTTTTAATTCATCAATTTTTATTAATGAATCATTAATTTCATCTTGACCCAACATAAAATCAAAACTTCTTTTTACCCATTGATTACCATTTTCAAAGCAGCTTTCAATTTTAGCTTTTCGGAAAGCCTTTAGCCATGTAAACCTACCAACGCCCTTTCCACCTTTTTCAATTCTATATGTAGAATCTAATTGTAAAAAAGATTTCATATTAGCATCATTAAAACCGATTCCATTATCAATTATAATAAACCCCGTAATATCATTAATGCTGCCATCAATCCCATCTGTCTGAATGTACTGTTGTGGTTCACGTACAATATGAACCATAATACGACCATTTAGAGTATTTTCTTTTTGTTGTCGTTCATCAATGGCATAGATAGAATTAACAATTGATTCGTATAGAGGCATCAACGCTTTTGTTGCCGGTAATTCAAAATTTCTAACTCGACCTGATAAATTACTTGTAAAAAATGACATTAATTTAGTCCTTTCTTCTTTTTTCATATCAATTTTGATCTTCTTGTTATGACTCATTTTATCAATTTTTTTAATTTCCTTCAACATCTCCACCTCACAATCTATTACAAATATGAGTTTTTTCACAAAAAATATTTTTCACATATAAAAAAAAGAAGCAGCCTTTCAAAGAAAGCCACTCCTTTCGTTTCGTTATTTAATTTTTACTTTCTTCACACTACTCCACTTACCATAAACCTTAGTTTTTCCAACCTGTTTGTAAGCTCTGACTCTGACATAAATCGTCTTCTTTCTCTTGAGTCCTTTTACTTTGTAAAAAGTGATCGTGTATTTTTTGCGTTTTACTTTGATCTTTTTGTATTTGAACTTCTTGAGAGTCTTTACTTTCTGCCCTTTAAAGTTCTTCTTGTAAGAATAGCTGATCTGGTATCCTGTGACCTGATCCTTATTCTTTAAGATATTGATCGTAAACGCTTTCTTTAATGCTTTGATCTTCTGGATCGCAGCTTTCTTTACAGAAATCCTGATCACAGGAGCTGCAGTTGTTGCAGTTTCTTTTTTTGCTGCAGTTGTTCCTGCTGTAGAAGAATCTTCTGTGCTTGGTCTTGTTTCTGTCGTAGCAGGTTTTGTTTCTGTTGTTGTGGAAGATGTGGTTGGTTTTGACTCTGTTGTAGCAGTTGTCTTATCTTCCGTTGTAGGTTTGCTTTCTGTTGTTGTTGTAGTAGTTGCAGTTGTTCCAGTCGTTGGCTTTGTCTCAGAAGTTGCAGAACTGCTTTCTGTTGTGCCAGTAGTTGGTTTTGTCTCCGTAGTCGTTGTTGTAGGTTTCTGATCTTCGGTTGTCGTAGGAGCTTTCTTTTCGATCACAAACGTAAAGTTTAATTCATACCCTTTGTAATCTCCCATACCGATGATCTTCATACTTGCAACACCCGGATCGATGTTATTGCTGTATTCTACCTTGTAATCTACATTTTCCTGTAATTCTTTGTCACAGTGGCTGCATCTCATATCAGGATCGATCAGGACCGTATTTCCAGTCCATTTGAATGTTCCAAGACTTTCTCCATCCTTGTGTCCTTTGGCATAGAATCCATTCCATCCATGCTGCTTTTCGATCGTGTAGTAGAATGTTAAACTGCTTCCCTCATAATATCCTAATCCGATCACTTCAGCTTTTGCAGTTCCTGCATCAACGTTATCAGAATAAACGATCTTGTAATCTGTTTCCTCTTTTAAGACATGTCCATCGATCGGATCGATCATATCTCCAAGTTTCATGGTCTGTGCTTTTCCTGTCCATTTCAGAGTTCCAAGATTTTCTCCGTCTTTGTGATCTTTTGCAGCAAAGCTCTTGTTCTTGATCGTATAAGTAAAGCTCATCTCATGTCCTGCATAACGTCCGATCCCGATGACTTTTGCTGTTGCAGTACCAGGATTGATATTGTTGCTGTATTCTACTTTGTAATCCACACCCTCAATTAAGAACGTCTGGTTGTAGTTACTGTACATCAGTCCAATCGATGGTTTTACTTCTTCTCCAGTGTAAGCATAGGATCCCATATCAGCTCCATCTGTGTAAAGGTTGTTGTGGAATCCGCTTTCTCCATCATGATCCACGATCGTGTAAGTAAAGCTTAAAGTACATCCATCATAATCATTTAATCCAATGATCTGTACATTTGCAACACCAGGCTTTGTATTATCTGAATAAACCAGTTTGTAATCCGTTCCCTCAGATAATACTTTTCCTGTCTTGTCTGTCACATTGCTGATCGGATATCTTACTTCACTTCCTGTATATTCCACAGTTCCAAGATCTTCTCCGTCTTTATGATCTTCAAATGAGAATGTCTTATTCTTGATCGTATAAGTAAAGCTCTGTGTCCATCCTTCATAATTACGCGTTCCAATGACTTTTACAGTGACTTTTCCAGGTTCTGTACGGTCTCCTGTATATTCTAATTCATAATCTCTGTTTTCTGCTAATGTTTCTCCACAGTGATTACATGTCAGATTTAATTCCGGTTCTACTTCATTTCCTGTCCACTCATAAGATCCAAGATCATCTCCATCTTTGTGTCCTGTCACACTGAATCCATTCCAACCATGCTGTTTTTCAATATGGTATGTATAAGTTAAAACAGTTCCTTTTGCATCTCCAATCCCGACAACTTTGACCGTTGCAGTTCCTTCATTAATGTTGTTGGAATATTCTAACTGATAATCTTTTCCTTCAACAGCTTCTGTATCTGTATTTTCAATATAAAGCGTTCCGATATCTGCCTTGATCGCTTTTCCAGTATAACGGAATGTTCCAAGATCATCTCCATCGCTGTGTTCATTTGAATAAAATGTTTTTGGGCTTAAAGTATATTTAAAGTTTAATTCATACCCAGCATATTTATTTAATCCTGTTACTTTTAATGTTCCATCACCCGGATGATCTTTATTGGAATATTCCAGCTTATAATCTGTATCCTTTGTTAGCCATTTTCCGCAGTGTTTACAAACGATCACAACAGTTGGAAGATTTCCATTTTCTTTCCATCTAGACCATTTATAAGTTCCGATATGATCGCCGTCCTGATACGCATTATCATTAACAGCAATTCCATTCCATCCACAATCTTCTTCAATCTCAAAATTAGCGCTCCGGTCAACTCCTTCATAAGCGCCCATACCGACAATTTTGACCGTTGCAGTTCCGACATTTACATTGTTTTTATATTCCAGTTTATAATCTGTTCCTTCTTTTAATTCCTTGTTGCAGTCATTACAGTAAACTTTCAGATCTGGTCTTACTTCTTTTCCTGTCCAGTTATATCCTGAATACAGATCATCAATTCGATATCCCTGTTCTCCATGCTTATGATATTCCACATTTACAGAAGTTTTAGCTGTCATTCCCTCAAAAGCACCGATCCCCTTAATTGTCACATCTACTTTTCCAGTCTTTTTGTAATCAGAGACAATGACTTCATAATCTTTATCTCTTTCTAAGTTATTATGACAATCTGCACAGGTTACATTAATGCTTTTTTTAATGTTATCTAAAAGATCCTCTGTTTCCCACCATTCTTTATAAACGATTGTTTTCTGATCTGCTGTTACATCAATCCCTGATCCTGTCTGTGTTAATTTATAAGTTGCTGTATGATCTCCTGCAGTTGCAGTAATAGTTGCAGATCCATGTGCATTTGCTTTTGTAGTGACCACACCATTGCCATCCACAGTTGCAAGATCTTCATTTGAACTCTTAAAAGTTACCACATCGGTACAATCATCCTCAGATAATTTTGCAATCAGATGAATTTCATGAGAAGTTCCATCACATAAGATCTTGTCGGATGTTTTGTTAAGAGTTAAGGATGTTGTTTTCTTTTCTGGGAGAACATCATATACTTCTTTTTCTCCTTTATAAATATACATAACATGTTCTTTCCAATGCTCTACAAATTCATCTCGTAGTGCTGCTGTTTTGAATTTGATCGTTTTTGTTCCTAATACTGCATCTTCTTTTTCTGCAGATTTAGAATTTACTGAATAGAAACAATGTCTATCAATTGCAGGAATCTCATTACCATATATATCAATTTCCAAGTCTTGTTCTGGCATTGTGTATACAAGTTCAATAGATTTTACGCTAGAAGGAATAATTAGTTTATTACAATATTCATCAGTTGTGATTGAATCATCATCTTCAATGTATTGAGCAAAAGTTGTTAGTCCTGCACATCCAATACCTGTAATATCATCATCTAATTTTAATGTTTTATTATTATTTTTTGAATCTTTTCTCTGCATTTGAACTGGATATCCCAATAAAATTTTTCCAGTTAAAGTTTTTACCGCCGTGTCTCCATCAGGAAGTGCAACATATCCTGTTATTTTTGAAGCATATAGTTTTCCATCTTCTACATAAAGATTATTTTTGTTTGCTTCTTTTTGTACATATTTTTCTAATCGATGGCATCCAGCAAAACAATTACATCCAATTCCTAATCTGCTTGAAAGATCAGTGTTTTTTCCAATGTAAACTGTTTTCAGATCATAACATGACCCAAATACCTGGACTCCATCTACACTTTCAACATTAGACAGATCCACATCTTCTAATCCAGACTGCTGAAACGTGTACCATCCAGTTAATTCCGTTACATTCTTCAGATCGATATGTTTTAAAGCATCTGTGTACTTAAATGTCTCATATCCATCAATCTTTGTCAGACTCTTGGATAAGTCTACATTTGCTAATTTTGTACAGTAATAAAACGCATATTCATCTAAAACAGTCACGTTATCATTCATCTGTACGTTTTCAATGTTGGAATAAGCAAAAGCTCCGTTCCCAATGGATGTGATATTTTTACCAAAGACAAGCTTTTTAATACCTTTGCATGCTTTAAAAGATCCTGCTGGAATTTCTTTTAATGTATCTGGCAATGTTAAAACGTCTTTTTCTAATGCACATGGTGCAGCTGAAACCATTTCTGTTTCTTCTTTATTATAGACAATACCATCTCTAACCGAAATATACTTTGCCTTTTCAGGATTTGATAATTCATAGCCTTTGAAGACATAGCTCTTTTTCCATTCTAATTCTGATTTATCATCATCATATGAGGAATGCCCATAAAAACTTCGATCAAATTTCTTTAATGTAGAAGGAATTGTCATTTTTTCTACATATTGGTCTATAGAAGAATCCCAACATGTTTCAACACCCTCTGGAATGATCAGATGTTTCGCTTTTACATTTAATGTTGCAGCATCTGTTACTTTGTAAGTTGTGTTATTTAATGTAACCTGTGAAGGATATGTTAATTCGTCTGTAATATCATACGTAACTTCTTTGTTATTTTCTTTTTTAGGATTACCGTCGTCATATACAATTCCTTTTACATACTGAGCTGACACCTCTCCTTCAGCCGTTACTGTATATTCATATCGGATACGATGTGTTTCATCCACATACTGATCCTGAGTAAACTGATATCCAACCTCTCCCTCTTTGGCGTCTTTATTGACCGTTGCTTTTTTCAGATTACTTTCTTTTGCATTCGTATCCTCTTTGATGATCCCTTTTTTCTTTGCAAGCTTTAGTCCTTCTTCCGGACTCATCGCATTGATCTGCTGCATGATCTTTGCACGTTCTTTTTTGCTTAATACAGTAGCTGATGATGTAGTTTTCTTTGCAGATGCTACTTTTACGGTATCTGCCATCACTGGAACTGCAGGGTAGATCCCCTGTAACGACATCATAACTGCCAATCCAAATGGTACAACTTTTCTTAATTTGCGCATACTCTTTCTCCCTCCGTATATAAAACCTGTTTTGCATCAGGTTATTGAGTCTTTTTTAATCTTTACATAATAAATATGAGAGATTTTTATTTTTTTATTTTTCACATATAAGATTTTGAAATAAAAAAGGACTCCATCAAGGAGTCCATAGTTGTTATTATTTGAGATTTAACTCCCTCATATATTTTACCAGATATGAGAGAAAAAATGAAGTAAAGAAATATAAGACCGCTTTATTATTCTTTAAAATTTATAAATGGCAAATTATATGCAGGAAAATTTGAAGAATTAGTGACATTAGCTACAATTGGTCTCATATATCCCAATAATAATGCAGGAGCGTTAAGATTTAACATGGAATTCACCATTTCATCATCTAGATTTTCCCATTTGAAGTCAGAAGCAACAACAGTTCGCAATTTAAACGGAGCATTTTCACTATTAATATTTGTTTCTAATTCTAGTGCTACATTTGCTTTATTTTCATTTTCACTTTTTGTTATTTCTACATTAAAAGTGTTTTGCATTTCTATATCATTATTATTTACATCAAATTTTGGATTAATTACAAAATTAATTTCTTTTAAATACGGATTTAAAAATTGAAAATCACTATGTTTCATAATTTGTACACCTTTCTTTGTTATCTTTTATGCTGCATCTAAATAATTTTTTTTATTTAGTTCTTGGATATCTATTTTATTAATATCTTCTTTATATTTTTCGTTTTTAGTAATAGTATACGCATCTTTAAATTTCATTTTTTCGTTTTTTTGTTTTTTACTTAACCATTCATCTTTTTTTAAGGCTGACATTTTTTGATACATTTCAATATATTTATTTGACATATTTATTTTATAAAAGCTATTATTTTCCCTTTCAATTATTACATTGTTATAACTTATGTCAATTGTTATTTTTAATTGTGTTTGTATTTTTTTTATTTCTTTTTTTAGTAAATAATTTAAAGCTTTTTCATTTCCTTTTATAAAAGTTCCCTCTTTCGGTAAATCTAGAGGATCTATTTTCGACATTGGTATTTTAAAATTTTTTTCATTTCCTTTTAAATCCATTGTAACGATAATTGCCTCCTTTGAAATTAGAAAAGCAGAAGCAATATCTATTTCTTTATTTAATAATAATTTTAATATATCCATATTACATTTTGTAATAATCCACTTTTGTTCGTAGCGAATTTCTGAGCACAAACAGAGATATAAATTTTTATTTTTATCTGTGCATAAGAATAAAATAGGCTCGTATTCAAATTCATAAAAAACATATTCTAAATATAATTTTCCAACTTGATCGATATTTTCAAAATATACATTATTCATTATTTTTTACCTCCCCAAAATACTTTTGTGGATCTGATTCTTCATATATCCACCAATCTACATGTGTTCCTTCTACATTTTCTCTTTCTGATGTTAGTTGACATGGACCACAAGTTTTTTCTGTTTCTCCTTTTGCTATAAATGCTTTTGGATGATGTCTCATAAACATATTTAATGCATACTTAGCTTCTGAATATTCTATATTGCATGATGTTGAATATAATCCCGGATTTTTTAAATTAATTCTTTTTTTTCTGATGGGAATTAATCCTCTTTGCATTTCTTCATAAGTACTAATAAAACTATCACGATCAATTTGTCCTTTTTTAATAATTCTATACACAGATTTATTTTCTTCCTTTGCACCTTCAGGTAAAATTTCTGTTTCAAAATTTTCCGGAAAACATTTTGGGTATTTTTTCATTTGTTTTACCTATACTCTCCCTCATTTTCTTTATTTATATTTTCATACTATCACAACTGACACTACTTTGCTAGTAAAATGGTAGTTTTAGCACCTATTTTGATAAGTTTTCTACCATAAATATGAGATTTTTAAGAAAAAATCTTTCTCACATATAAAATTTCCGTACAAAAAAAAAGAGAAGCAATCATAAAAGACTACTTCTCTTTTGTGTTTCGGGTCTTAGTTACGTACCAAAGTTCTGTCTACTTCATTTGCGTCTTTGGTATAATCTTTTAATTCCTGAGTCATAGTACTATGTTTTGTACCATATCCTTCTGGATGAATGTATTTTCTAAATGTGCCACTCTTTACAGCATATTTATAAGCATCCTGTCCTACACTCCAATCTTTAAAAATACCGCTGTTATTCTTAAAATTGTTATTCTGTAGGTTAACGCTCTCATCCTGTCCCTGTGTCTGATTTGCTACAGAACCTGTGACAGTAACACCTTTGATCGCTGGTTGGTTTCCATCATACTTCACTGTGTAAAGCTGAATCCATTTTGCATATAAAGTAACTGTCTGACCATTTTGATCATGATAATATGCATCACCCGGATTATAAAATGTTCCGGATCCGTCTTTTCCAGTTGTCCATCCTAAGAACTTATATTCATTTCTTGTAGGAACTTTCGTAGCTACATTCATACTCTGTCCATAAGTCTTCTTCTGGTCATTTGGAACGCTGTTCTGATCTCCACCATTTGCATCATAATGTACGGTATGAACCCAAGGAGTCCATATTGCATATAATGTAACGGTTCCACCATTCTGATCATGATTGTAATTACCTTTCACTTCATAGGATGTTCCGGTTCCATCAGCTTTGGTGTTCCATCTTACGAAATTATATCCGTGTCTGGTTGGCTTTTTATCACTCAGAATCATTGCCTGATCAAATGTCTTTGTCTGATCGGTTGGAACACTGTTCTGATCTCCACCATTTGCATTATAATGAACGGTATGTTTCCATGCCGTCCATTTTGCTTTCAATGTGATCACAGATCCTTTTACATCAGGATCATAAGATAATGTAGCTCCCGGCTGATAATCAACTGCTTTTCCATTGATCTGAGCCTGCCATCCATTGAAGATGTAACCATTTCTGCTTGGCTTATTACTACTTAAAGTAAGAACAACTTCTTCTGTCTTTGTCTGATCTGCTGGCATATTGCTGACAGTCTGACTAGAAGAATTAGCAGGTACATTCTTATCATATCTCACAGTGTATTTCCATGGTGTCCATACTGCATATAAAGTAACAGTTCCACCATCACTGTCTCTATTGTAAGAATATTGACTACCTGGCTGATAAGCAGTTCCTGTTCCATCCTTATTTGTTGTCCATTTTACAAATGTATAACCGATTCTGGTTGGCACATTAGACTGCAGAGTCAGATTCTGATCATAGATCTTTGTCTGATTTCCTGGCATGTTTTTTACATCTGTCTTCTTAGAGTTTGCTGGAACATTTTTGTCATATGTGACAGTATGTTTCCAAGCGGTCCATTTTGCATATAAAGTAACAGTTCCACCATTCTGATCATTTTTATATTCAGCACCCGGCTGATATACAACATTTCCATTTGCTGATGTACTCCATCCAGCAAAATTATAACCTTTTCTGGTTGGTTTATTGCTGCTGATCATCAGTTTTTCGTCAAATGTCTTTGTCTGATCACCTGGCATGTTGCTAACAGTTGTTGTACCTGTTGGAGCATTTGTTGGAATATTACTGTTATAATGAATCGTATGTTTCCAAGGTGTCCACACTGCATATAATGTGATACTTGCTCCATTGGAATCAAGATCTTTTGTGAACCTAGATCCTGGTTTATATTCCACAGAACCATTTGCTGATGTACTCCATCCAGCGAATATATAACCATTTCTCTTAGGAGTCATACTACTTAAAGTAACATCGATCTCCTGCGTCTTTGTTTGAGCTGCTGGCATATCTGTTACCGTCTTACTAGAAGACGTAGATTTTACATTCTGGTCATACTTGATATTGTATGTCCAAGGAGTCCATTTTGCATATAGATTTACGGTTCCACCATTCTGATCTGCTGCATAATTACTTCCAGGATCATACTTTGTTCCAGTACCATTTGACTGAGTATACCATCCTGCGAAAGTATAACCTTTTCTGGTTGGAACAAGATTACTGATCGCCATAAACTGTCCAAATGTTTTTGTCTGATCGACTGGCATATTGGATACTGTCTGACTAGTAGAACTTGTTGGAACATTTTTATTATAATGAAGAACATGTTTCCATGGTGTCCATTGAGCATATAATGTTACCGTTCCACCATCCTGATTCACATCATAAAGATTACCAGGCTGATATGTTTTTCCACTTCCATCCTCTTTTGTATTCCATCCTAAGAATTTACATCCTTTTTTGACTGGAGTTGCAGAGTTGATATAGATATTGTTGTTTGCGTATTTTTCTCTGGTTGGGAAATAAACTTGTGAATAGTTAACTAATTTAAACTTCTGAGAAGCTGTTCCATTTGGAGTATACTGTTGAAGTACAACACCATCTGCATCTTCGCCATTTGTAATATCCAACGCTTTATTTGTCAGTTTATTATAGATTGTTACATATCCATCTCCTGTGTCTTTGAAATACCAAAGAAAATCAGAATTATCTTCGTTATTAGCATCATATTGTTTCCATAATTCAACTGGCTTTCCGCTTAGATCATCAGGTCCATCTCCCGATAAATTCAACGCCTTTCCATTAAAATTATTAATGATGTAATAATAAGGTGTATTTTTATACCGTTCAAATGTCCAAAGAGTCTGTTTCGAATCAGAAGAATATCCATTCCAAGTAAGCACATCAGTTGCATTATCTAAATTCAACTGTCCATTTGTTCTTTGATGAAGATATCTTGAAGCATTTAACCCAGACTGAATAAAATATGCTCCGTTATCAACAATTTTATAGTTATTCGGATTATCAGTTGATTTTACGCTATCTAAAGATCCACCCTGTGCATCATAAGATAATGTAGAGTGTAATGGAATCCAACGAGCTGTTAATTTAATATCACTGTCTCCCATAGCGATCTTAGTCATCGAAACATCATTTCCTGTGGTTTCATCTGTGATTTTCAGTCCTTGTAGCCAAAAGCTTATATTTCCTGTCAATCCTTTCAGATTACTTGTCCAGATTTCAAACCTGGCATCATTTGTAGTGGTATCAAAAGTACGTTCTATGCTAAATTTTACCCATTTACCAGTCCATCCTTCTGATATTCCCCACATACAATGTTTCCAGTCATTGGAAGAATCTCCATGATAGAAATTTAAAGCGAAACTTCCGCCGCTTGGTCTTTCACTAATCCAGACTTCTCCACTGATCTTATATGTGTGTCCTGCTTGTGCAGTATATGTTGGAAACGAAATGCAGTTATAATTATCGGTAGCAGAGTCTATTCCCCGCCATACATGATTCGTTCGATAATAGCCACCATCGGGAGCTTCATTATAAGTTATAGATCC
>UMKE01012244.1_pt1 | contig 12800 bp, 7 predicted proteins | sample 1966231 | NCBI WGS metagenome assembly UMKE01 (sample SAMEA4836168, study PRJEB28245) | human gut metagenome | biome: gut microbiome; material: fecal sample | place: Denmark | collected 2008 | reverse complement strand
TATAAATACGCATACATTTCTCCGACAAAGGAATTGACATCAAGCACAGGAGGTACATATGGAGGTCAATATGGTATCTATGGCTCTTCAACTACCAAAAGTGTTAATCCGAGTGATGTGATAGCAGGAATATTGATAAAACAGGGGTATATTATATTGCCTGAACTCAAATCCGAATTAGCGAATGAAACCTTAATCGTCAATTATGGCGAGAGTGGTAGGCGTAACAGAGGTTTAGGCTATACAATAGAAGTAACCATACAATTTAGTTCTGCAAAAACCAATGAAATGATATGCTCTTGTACGGCAGAGGGGCAAGGAGAAACAGAAGCAGATGATATTCGCCAAGCCATTAGACGAGCATTGTCAAGTTTATTCCCTGAAAAATAAAATCAATTAATAGCCAATAATATAATAAATTATGAAGAAGCTTATTGTATCATTTGCATTGATGGTTATTACGTTGGCATCGTATGCCCAAGTTTATAAAATGTATAGTACGCGAAACTATCATAACCAGCTTCGTTTAAATACGATGACAGGTGAAGTGCAGCAAATACAAGATGATGGTCAGTCTTGGATTATTTGTAGTGCAAGAGAAATATCTGGAGATAAGGAAAGTAGGTTTTGCCTTTATGAAACACAAAACATGTGGACTTTCATAATGCTTGATACATATACAGGGAAAAATTGGCAAGTTCAATTTAGTGTAAAAGGTGAAGATTATATGTTTGCTGCCCCAATCAACATCTTCTCTCTTGCATATCCCGAAGCAACTTCAAATTGGACTAATAGGTTTCAGATGTTTGCCACCCAAAACATGTGGACTTTCATATTATTAGATTCGTATAATGGACGACTATGGCAAGTCCAATATAGCACACAAGATTTAGATAATCTATTTTGCATACCTATAAACAAAGACGAATTAGGATCTGATAACGAAAAATGTATATTCTCTATTCAACCATTGACAAGCATGTATCAATACTATCTCATAAATGATAGAACAGGTGACATGTGGAAATTCCAATGGAGTACCAAGGGGGATGATTATAGGTGGATTGAAAAATTTAAATAGTCATCATCCTCTGATATGCAGTTGGTTTTACTTATAGTTGTGGTTTCTCTTGTTGCTATTTCTGTTATTGCAGTAGCCACAATACGAATACGCCTAAAAAACAAGTCCAAGGAACTTTCAGAAAAGTTAAACCACATATCTTCTTATAGCAATAAATCCAATTATGAGCAAGCAAAAGAGAGATTGTCGGCATTAAACAACGAAGCATTTATTGATATTCCGACCGACCTTAATAATGTTTTTTCATGTAAGATAATCTCTGCAACGCAAGAAAAGGATTTCACAAATCATTATATACCATATTTTCAAGAGGCGCATTCATTAGTCAAGAGACTTGAAGCCTTCAATATCACTCCATCTGTAGCAATCTCAAACCTAATTCGTGACTTTGGGAATATCAATAAGATTGTCGAGCAACATAATGATGCGGTTATAAATTCTTTACTTGATACACATAAAGAATTTTTCGACCATTGTTTGAAATATCCATTGGACAAGCAGCAAAGACGCTCAATCGTTTCAGAAGAAGATAATTGCTTGGTTGTTAGTAGCGCAGGTAGTGGAAAGACCTCTTCTATTGTTGGAAAAGTCAAGTATCTAACAGAAATAAAAGGCATTGTACCTCATAGAATCTTACTCATTAGTTACACGAACAAAGCAGCAGCCGAACTTACGGAAAGAATGGCTACTAACGGCTTGAAAGGTTATACTTTTCATAAATTAGCCATTGATATTATTGGAAGAGCAACAGGCACAAAACCATCTATTTGCGATAATACTGATTCTTTATTCGTAGATATTTATCACACTTTATTAGGGAATAAGGATTTTAAGAATAGTATAGTAGAATATTTTATTGATTATCAATCCAATGAAGCGGATTGGGAGCAACGCAAGAATGAAAGGCGAAAAAAGTTATCGGAACAAAAAAATGTTCAGTTAAAAGCAATGTGTCCCGATATGGATGGTCGAGCCATATATGTGAGAAGTGAGCAAGAGCAAAAGATATGCTTTGTCTTGTCTTCACTTGGAGTAAGATTCAGATATGAAGAGGCATACGAACATCAATTGGCAGATGAAATGCACTCTCAATATCGCCCCGATTTTTCCATATATTTCGAGCAAAATGGAGTAACCAAACGAATCTATCTGGAGCATTTCGGGGTTGATGAACATGGTCTTGTTCCAGCTTGGTTTGCAAAGGATAAAAATATAACATACGAAGAAGCCAATCAAAAATATAATGATGGTATAACTTGGAAGAAAGCAGCTCATGAGAAATTTGGCACTCAACTTTTAGTAACATCAAGTGCTGATTTCCATTATTCTGATATTAGGGATAAACTCCGTAAACTATTAGATGATGCAGGTGTACCAATTCAAGAGAAAACGGATGAAGAGTTATATGATTTAGTTTTACCCAAAGGAAGTAAGCAGGAAAAGGCATTTATACGACTTGTTGTTACTTTTGTGACATTAGTGAAATCAAGCTGTAAATCAGTTAAGGACGTTCTTAAACGAGCGAAGTATGCAGAGGATGAACGGAGTGTTTTTATTATCAAGAATATATTCCAGCCTGTATATGAACGCTATATAAGCGCATTAAGAGATAATAACCAAATTGATTTTACTGATGCGATTCTTCAAGCCACAGAAATATGTCGTGTTTCACGTCCTGTTGAGTATGATTATATCATCGTGGACGAGTTTCAAGACATATCTGTTGACCGTTATAACTTTTTGAAAGTGTTGCGTGAGGGAAATCCACCAGCAAAGTTGTATTGCGTAGGCGATGACTGGCAGTCCATATATCGTTTTTCGGGAAGTGATATGGCTCTTTTCAATCAATTCTCCGAATACTTTGGAGCAACAGAAATAAATAAGATTGAAACCACATACAGATTTGGAGAACCTTTGGTTTCGTTGTCCTCTCATTTCATACAACGCAATAAATCACAAATTCAGAAAGATATACACTCGTTCAGTTCTGAAATGAAAACAGAATTGGAGTTTTATTCTTATGACAGACGTGATTATTGCAATACGATAGGGCAACTTGTAGCTTCTATTCCATCAGACAAATCAATATTTTTGTTGGGACGTTATTCCTTTGATGATTATTATCTCTCTTTTATGTACCAATCCATCAAAGAGGGCAATAGGTTCTTTTATGTGATAGGAGGACGAAAAATCGAGTTTTTGACTGTACATAAATCGAAAGGTCTTGAAGCAGATTACGTAATACTCTTGCAATGCAATAAAGACACTTATGGCTTCCCATCTCTTGTGAGTGACGACCCTGTGCTTAACTATGTACTAACTAAAAGCGACCAATTCCCATATGGAGAAGAACGTAGATTGTTTTATGTAGCAATAACAAGGGCAAAGATGAAAACTCTTGTGCTATATGACAAGCGTTTCCCCTCTGTATTTGTGGATGAATTTTTGCATCCTGAAAAGGTTTCAGAAGAGAGTTATGTGAAGCACCCCAATGCCAATAAAAGATGGACAAGAAGTGCAGACCAATTTCTATTGAAACTGCATAATGAGGGTAAGAGCGTCAAATATATTGCAAACAAAATGGGCAGAAGTCAAACGTCAATTGTTATGCGATTGAATAAACTTAATCAATAATAATGCTCTATTTTTACCCAATAACATTGGTTGTGTCCCTATTTTCAAGTATAAATCTTAAATAATACAAAAGCACCCAATTTTACATTCTTGGGTGTAAAATTGGGTGCTTGTTTTACAATCTGCTGATTTTCAGCGTTTATTGCGGAGAGACAGGGATTCGAACCCCGGGTACCTCGCGGTACAACGGTTTTCAAGACCGCCGCAATCGACCACTCTGCCACCTCTCCAAAACTTCCTTTCAGAAGTGCTTTTTGTTGAAAGCGTTGCAAAGGTACGACTTTATTTTAAATATGCAAGACTTTTGAACAAGAAAAATTAAAGGTTTTATTATATTTGCACTCTCAACCGAAAAAAAGCATATGAAACTAAAATGTCTTTTCTTACTGTTACTTTTGGGAATATCCTTTTGTGTACATGCACAAAAGCGCCCCGTCATCCTTGAGAAACAGTTGGAGATCATTAGGAAAGAACCTGATAACGGGGATGCATTAAAGTTTCTATGCCAATACTATTTAAATAAAGGAGATTATTCCAAAACCATCACTTACGCCGAGATTATGAAAAACGTAGCGGACAAGACTAAAAATCCTCTACTCCAACTCTATTCATATATCTACCAAGCACAAGCACAAATGATGAGCGGACGGGAAAAAATAGCCAAAAAAAACTTGAACCTTTCTCTTGAACTAGCAACCAAACTGAATAATGACTCCACCCTTTGTTCCGTCTATGGTAGTCTCGGACTCTACTCTGCAAATATTGAAACCGATTATTACCGTGCCATACGATGGCTTTATAAAGGTATCCAGTTGGCACAACAAAATAATTTCCAACAACAATACGCTTTGCTTTTAGGCAATTTAGCAAACATCTATTACCTCAAAAAAGATACAGCCGGTATCAAATACGCATTAGAATGTTATGAATTAGGACACAGTATGCGTAATCCATACATCATTTATTCCGGTGCAGTAAATTCTGCCTATATGTATTTTTTAATGAAACAGAATGAGGAAGCAATGAAATATATACATGAAGCCGAAACATTGATGCTGGAAAATGATTTCTACGACCAAGCCCATACCTACAATCTTTTTGGCAATATATTATATGATATGGGTGAATATGCCCAGGCCTTGGAATATTACAAAAAAGCCATGAAGGACAAACAGGCGGCACAAACTTCCTCTATTGTCTATGCCCATTTGGGATATGCACGTATACTAATGCAGCAAAACAAACAACTAGAAGCTATTTTATTGTTAAAACAAGGAATAGCTATTTCTTATGCACGCGTCAACGCCATCCATCGCAATGAACTATACGAAAATCTGTCCACCTGCTATGAGCAATTGCACCAATATCATGACGCACTGAAATATTATAAAATATTCCGTTTGGAAAACGACAGTCTTTTCAACAAGGACAAAGAAAGAGATTTAAGTGAAATGCGATTCAAATACGACTCTGAGCGGCAGGAAAATTTAATAAAACAAAGCAAGCTGGATGTAATGCAGAAAGAACAGCGTATACAACAACAGACATTTATTCTTATTATCATTGTGATTGTTCTAGGATTGCTTTATTACCTCTACCACCGTAAAAACAAACTTTATTTAAGTATAGTCAAGCAAAATCAAGAAGCAATCAAAAGAGAAACGGAACTGAATCGCCGTATAAAAGAATTGGAAACCAATGCCCCCTCCATGGTTTCTACTTCCGAAAAATATGCTTCCTCCTCACTCACCGACGAGAAAAGTTTAGAACTTTTCCGTACATTAGAGCGTATTATGAGAGAAGAAAAAATTTACAAAGACAATTTTATAACAAAAGACAAAGTAGCAGAAATATTAGGAACTAACCGTACTTATCTATCACGTATCATCAATGAACAATCCAAACTATCCTTCACTCATTATGTAAACCGTTTCCGTATTGAAGAAGCTATCCGTCTATTATCCGACCCCAATAACGAAACTCCGCTGAAAGCCATTTCTACAGAGCTGGGATTTAACTCCATTTCCACCTTTTATAACCTTTTCCAATCCTCAGTGGGAATGACTCCCTCCCAATATAGGAACAAAGTTATGGAACTTCAAAAAGAGCAATAGGTTATCTTTTTGCTCTTTTTTTTATTCTGAAAACAGCAATTGCCGATATTAATATAGGTATAAAGAGGCATATCTAAGATATTATCCCTTACTTTGCGGTATGAACATTAATCCAAATTTAAATAATACGTAATGAAAAAGAAGTTTTTTTTAAGTTGCCTCTTAATCGTTATGGCATTGCTTCCGGCAGTTGCCCAGATTCAAGATCCGGTACAATTCAAAACCGAGTTAAAGACGATTTCCGATACGGAAGCACAAATAGTATTCACTGGTAAGATTGATGCCGGATGGCACGTTTATTCCACTGATCTTCCTTCGGGAGGTCCTATCTCCGCTACTTTCAACGTAGACAAGATAGAAGGAGTAGAATTAGTAGGAAAGCTCACTCCACAAGGTAAAGAAATTGAAAACTTCGACAAGGTGTTTGAAATGAAATTACGTTACTTTGAGAACACTGCCATTTTCATTCAGAAACTAAAAATAACGGGCGCTACCTATATGATAGAAGGTTATATGGAATTCGGTGCCTGCAACGATGAAAACTGTCTGCCTCCTACTGAAGTTTCTTTCTCTTTCTCCGGAAAAGGAGTTGCCGCTGCCACTACAAGCAAGACTACTGAACCCGCAAAAACAGAAACAGCCATAACGGAAGTTCCTGTAGCGGAAACAGCTACTGCAACTACCGCAACAGATAGTGCTACAACTGCCGCCCTGATCGGCAATGACACTGCTGTCCAAGATTATTGGACTCCGGTTATCCAAGAGCTGAACGCATTTGGCGAAACGACATCACAACAAGACCGTTCATGGATTTACATCTTCTTTGCCGGGTTTATCGGTGGATTACTTGCCTTATTTACGCCCTGTGTATGGCCTATCATCCCAATGACGGTAAGTTTCTTTTTAAAACGTAGCAAAGACAAAAAGAAAGGAATCCGTGATGCATGGACATATGGTGCTTCTATCGTAGTGATCTATGTATTATTAGGTCTTGCCATAACCTTGATATTCGGTGCCAGTGCCTTGAATGCACTTTCCACAAATGCTATTTTTAACATATTCTTCTGCTTGATGCTAATTGTGTTTGCAGCCTCTTTCTTTGGAGCATTCGAACTTACTCTTCCTTCAAAATGGAGCAATGCAGTAGACAGTAAAGCGGAACAGACCAGTGGTTTGTTAAGTATCTTCCTGATGGCATTCACCCTATCTTTGGTTTCATTCTCATGCACAGGTCCTATCATCGGCTTTTTGTTGGTAGAAGTTTCCACTACAGGTAGTGTAGTTGCCCCTGCTATCGGCATGTTAGGTTTTGCTCTTGCATTAGCGTTGCCATTCACACTGTTTGCCATGTTCCCGTCTTGGCTGAAATCCATGCCTAAATCCGGTGGTTGGATGAATGTAATTAAAGTAGTATTAGGTTTCCTTGAGCTCGCATTTGCTTTGAAATTCCTGTCGGTTGCTGACTTGGCTTATGGATGGGGAATTCTAGACCGTGAAACATTCCTTGCTTTGTGGATTGTGATTTTCGCTTTGCTAGGCTTCTATTTGCTGGGTAAGATCAAATTCCCTCACGATGATGATGATGATAAAGTAGGTGTTGCCCGTTTTTTTATGGCTCTTATCTCACTTGCATTTGCTGTATATATGGTACCGGGCTTATGGGGTGCTCCTTTGAAAGCTGTCAGCGCATTTGCTCCTCCCATGAATACACAAGACTTCAACTTATACACCAATGAAGTACATGCGCAGTTTGATGACTACGATGCCGGTATGGAATATGCAAAACGTACCGGAAAACCGGTAATGCTTGACTTTACAGGTTACGGATGTGTAAATTGCCGTAAAATGGAAGCTGCTGTATGGACTGATCCGAAAGTAAACAAGTTGATGACTGAGGACTATGTACTGATTACATTGTTCGTTGATAACAAAACTCCATTGCCCGAACACATCAAAGTGATGGAGAACGGTAAGGAACGTACACTACGCACGATCGGTGATAAATGGAGTTACCTGCAACGCTCTAAATTCGGTGCCAATGCACAACCTTTCTATGTATTGATTGACAATGAGGGAAAACCGTTGAATAAATCATATTCATATGATGAGGATATAGACAAATATGTTGATTTCCTCCAGACCGGATTACAAAACTATAAAAAATAACCAAAGTGTGTCAAAAGTCGAAGGAGTGTCAAAACTAAATAAACCTATCATTTTATTCTTTCAGAATATTTCTTCATTAAAGCATATTCTGAAAATCAACAAAAAGGAAAAGACAAACGAAACGATAGTTTTATCCGAGTTTTGACACACTTTCAAAAAGATTTTTGCAAGACCCCTTAATAATTATCTACTATGATCGCCAAACCAGAAAGAGAGCAAATCATTGCCCTTATAAATCGCGAGGTCGTTCCGGCTATCGGGTGCACAGAACCCATAGCCGTAGCCCTTTGTGTAGCAAAAGCAACAGAAACACTAGGTAAAAGACCTGAAAGGATTAAAGCTTTACTCAGCGCCAATATTCTTAAGAACGCCATGGGAGTAGGCATCCCGGGAACAGGAATGATTGGGCTACCTATCGCTATCGCCTTAGGGGCATTAATCGGAAAATCCGAATATCAATTGGAAGTCTTAAAAGACAGCACTCCTGACGCTGTAGCAGAGGGTAAAAAACTAATTGACTCACAAGCTATCTCTATCGGGCTGAAAGAGAATATAGAAGAAAAGTTATATATCGAAATTATCTGTGAAGCTGATGGTGATACAGCGACAGCCATTATTGCTTGCGGGCATACCAATTTTATATATGTGGCCCTAAACAACCAAGTTTTACTAAACAAACAAACTACCTCCACCTGCAATGAGGATGCAAAAGAGCCGGAGTTGAACTTGCGGAAAGTGTACGATTTTGCCACCACCACACCATTGGATGAAATTCGTTTTATTCTTGAGACCAAACGTTTGAACAAAGCAGCGGCAGAACGTTCTTTCAAAGGAAACTACGGTCACGAATTAGGCAAGATTCTGAAAAGCAGCAAAAGCGAAGAACAAATATTGGGAAGTAATACATTTACCCACATCCTTTCTTATACCTCGGCAGCTTGCGATGCACGTATGGCGGGAGCTATGATTCCTGTCATGAGCAATTCAGGAAGTGGGAACCAAGGAATTACAGCTACTTTACCGGTAGTAGTCTATGCCGAAGACAACCATAAATCAGAAGAAGAATTGATCCGCGCACTGACACTTAGCCACCTGACAGCGATTTACATCAAACAAAGCTTGGGACGTCTGTCTGCACTATGCGGCTGTGTAGTGGCTGCAACAGGTTCCAGCTGTGGTATCACTTATTTGATGGGAGGCACTTACGAGCAAATCACTTTTGCCGTACAGAATATGATCGCTAACCTGACAGGTATGATTTGTGACGGAGCCAAGCCCAGTTGTGCTCTGAAATTAAGCAGCGGTGTTTCTACTGCTGTATTTTCAGCTATATTAGCGATGGAACATAAATGTGTATCTTCTGTAGAAGGTATCATTGACAATGATGTGGACCGCAGCATCCGCAACCTGACCAGAATTGGTTCACAAGGCATGAATGAAACCGATAAACTAGTATTGGATATTATGACCCACAAACAATGTGATTAAATATATATAAAGATAAGAGAGTTAAAAACGAATCAGACACGGCATTTTATACAATCCGTGTCTGATTTTATTTCTCACTCCACCAACATGTCTTTATATTGGGTATGCCGGGTAAAAAACATTTTTGCAAAAGAACAAGTAGGACGTATTTTAAGCCCTACAACCGAAGCATATCTCACAGCGGCCTCGGTCAAAGCCTGAGCTATTCCCTGCCCTTCCAACTGTGGGGGAACTATGGTATGAAGGATATCCAAAACTCCGTTCTTTTCATCATATTGCAAATAGGCGATTTGTCCCGATTCAAATACTTCGAAACGGTCTACTTTCTCGTCATGTATAACTGTATGTTCCATTCTATATTGGTTTTAATGTATGACTATTACTAATAAAAACAATAATAAAATGGAATTGTTTTTACTCATAGATGAAATCTGTTACAGAACGTATGTCTGTTGACGAAACTCCGATACACACTTTAAATGACACTATAAAATATTGAGAACTATCTGCCTTGTCTATATTGAAAAGCCGAAGGTAGTATACCAAATTCTTCCTTAAAATACCGACTGAAATATTTCGGATTATTAAAGCCCACCTGATAGGCTATTTCTGAAATATTCTGTTGACTTCCACGGAGTAATTGGGCAGCCCGCTGTAAACGAATTATACGAATAAACTCGATAGGAGTCTTACCGGTAATAGCCAATAACTTTTTATATAAATGAACGCGGCTCATCCCTAATTCCTTGCTTAACTCTTCTACAGACAAATCACTGCGTGCAATATTGTCTTCTACATATTTCACAGCATGATTTATCAGTTTTTCATCCATCGAAGTTATGGCAGTCCCACTAGGTTTGAAATCAATATAAGCATGATTCCAAACCGTTTTCAACTTCTGTTCACTTTTTTCTTCAGGAACAGCAGTCACCATTTCCGGCAACTCCTCCGGTGGAATAATATGAGTTATCATCTCATTATCCTCACCCTCAATCAATTGAATCACCGTTGCTCTTTGTGGAGCAACGGCTGAGATTGTTTCTATGTTTTTTTCTTCTGCAATTTCTTCCGTATTACCAGATTCTAATCTTCGGATATCCTCCTCCAGTCCTTCTATTGTTATTATATGGTTTGGTTCTTCTTCCGATTCCTCCCCGGCATTAGACGCCATATAAAACTCCGGAATCTGAAGTGTGGAAATGTCTTCTACCGGCTTATCTGTAACTTGCACCTGTTCTATCTTCGTCGGTTTACTCTCGGAACGCTTTACCGGGATATGGATAACAAAAACACAACCGACAGGAGTATTATCCATTACGTTCACCGTGCCATCGTGAAGTGTGACAAAATCACGTACAATACTCAGACCACCTCCGCCATCTGAGATATTCATATCCGGATTATCCACTTGATAAAAACGTTCGAAAATGCGTTCTCTGTTTTCTTCTTTAATGCCGACACCTGTATCAGCCACTCTGATTTCCAGCATTTCCCGAGAATCCTGTCCTTCCACTAAACCGACAGACACATCAACTCGTCCACCATTGCAAGTAAATTTTAAAGCATTGGAAAGCAGATTCATCATCACTTCCCTCATTTTATCCCCATCAAACAACATATTCAACGAAGGAACTGCTGAATGAAAAATGAGAGAAATATCTTTCTTTTCAGACAAAGAGATAAAAGAATCACAAATCGTATGAATACAAGAGATGATATCATCATCAGACAGACTTAAATAATATCCATTCACATCAATTTTCCTAAAATCCAACAACTGATTTACAAGATTCAACAACCTTAATGCATTGCGTTGCACTATATTCAATTTATCCATCAGAGCAGCATCCGATTGATATTCCTTCATCAGCGTTTCCAACGGTGAGATAATAAGAGTGAGCGGAGTACGTAATTCGTGGCCGACATGAGTGAAGAACTTCAATTTCATATCTGCCTTCTCCTGATTCCTCTCTATTTCTTGCTTTATTTGCTGTTTTTTAAATTTATCCCGTTCTCCACGCAGAATCCAATAGCGTCCCAATATCAATACAGCAACCAACAAAAGGCTATAAACAACATATGCCCAAACGGAACGCCAAAAAGGAGGATAGATAACAATTTTCAATGAAGCTTCTTCATCTCCACCATATCCGTCACTGTTGACTGCTTTCACCTTCAGCATATAAATTCCGGGAGCTAGATTAGTATAAGTCACTTTGCCAAAGGCAGTAGTCATCCAACCCTCATTGAAACCTTCCAGTTTATAAGCATACTCCGTTTTTTCCGGCAAAATATAGTTATCAGAAGCAAATTGTACACTGAACATATTCTGTTCATAACTCAATTTTATCTGATCTACCTTGTTCAACGCCTTATCCAAAATCACCCTGCCTTCATATTCCTCACCCACCCCTACTTCTTCATTGAACAAGAACAAATGGGTAAACATCACGCTGGGACGTTTTTTATTGTATTTTATATCATCCGGACGGAAGCGGTTAATACCATACAGCCCTCCCATAAGAATTTCTCCAGAAGACAATTTTTTAATGGAACGCAGGTTGAACCCACTATTTTGCAAACCATCTTTGTCATCATAAACACAACTATGAAAAATATAGCGCCCTGTTTTTAAATCTACTGCCGGTATGACATTAGTTATTCCACGTGCTGTAGTCACCCATATATTTTCATTACCATCTTCTACTATTCCAGAAATGATAGGGCTGGAAACTCCTTGCTCCACTCCTAATATAATCAGTTCATCCGTTTTGGGATTATAAACATTCAGCCCCTCACATGTACCAATCCATATCAATCCACGGCTATCCTCATACACCTGACTTATATTCTGATCAGAAAAATATTCCTTACCAGATTTAGTACCTTCCAGATTAACCACTTTTTTAGTTTCAATATCCAATTCCGAAAGTCCCTGAGCGGTACCAATCCACAAAGAGCCCTCTTTTCCCATACACAAAGAGGAAACATAATCGGATATCAAACCGGCCGAAGTTGTATTATAAGTGGTGAACAAACCCGTCTTGGGATTCAAACTCTGCACTCCCCCACCCAATGTACCTATCCATATAATCCCCTGCTTATCTTCAGCCAAAGCCAATACATTATTATGAGCCAAAGAATTTTGCCGTTCCGGTATGTTTTTTTTATAATGAATAATACGACCGTTATCATAACAAATCAAGCCTCCCCCAAAAGTACCAATCCAAAGTTTCCCATCACCGGCTTTCAAAATGCAAACAATAGCATCAGTAGTGAGTTTATCCTTACCTTTCTGTGGAAAAGCAGCCCGGTTT
>UMKE01058566.1_pt1 | contig 12807 bp, 9 predicted proteins | sample 1966231 | NCBI WGS metagenome assembly UMKE01 (sample SAMEA4836168, study PRJEB28245) | human gut metagenome | biome: gut microbiome; material: fecal sample | place: Denmark | collected 2008 | reverse complement strand
ATCTCGACTACCTTTGAGCCGCAGAAGCCGCCCTGACAGCGACCCATACCGGCTCTCGTGCGGCGCTTTATGCCGTCGACGTCAACAGCGCCTGCGGGCGCGTGGATAGCGTCGAGAATTTCGCCTTCGGTTATAGTCTCGCAGCGGCAGATAACTCTGCCGTATGCGCTGTTCTTCTCAACAAGAGCCTTGCGCTCTTCTGCGTTCATGTGACGGAAACGCACGGGAGCGGGTCTGCCGGGAATGAAGTCCGCTTTCTCGCTGACTTCGCCCATGTCCTGCAGAATCATGTCGCAGACATAGAGACCGATAGCGGGAGCGGAGGAGAGGCCGGGGGATTCGATGCCGGCAACATTTATGAACTTCGCGTCCTTCTCGCTGGGAGCGATGATGAAATCGTCGCCGGTGCTGTGGGCGCGGATACCTGCGAATGAGGTGATGACGTCGCGGGTCGAGAGCGACGGGACGGACTTGAGCGCGGTCTTGAAAACGCCGTTTGTGCCGGCTGCGGTGGTTGCGCAGTCGTCCTTTTCGTCGATATCGACGGCGCTCGGACCGACGAGCAGGTTGCCGTCAACGGTGGGAGTGACGAGGACGCCCTTGCCCATCTTTGTGGGGCACTGGAATATCGTGTGCTTGACCTTATCGCCGACAGCTCTGTCCATGAGCATATATTCGCCCTTACGGGGAATAATTGTCATTGAATTGTCGCCGATGAGAGAAGCGACCTTGTCGCAGAAAACGCCTGCGGCGTTGACAACATACTCGGCCTCGATCTCGCCTGCGTCGGACTTGAGAACAAAATTACCCTGAGCGTTCTTTTCAATAGCTGTAACATCAAAATTACGGAAGAGCTCAACGCCGTTCGTGACTGCGTTTTCGACTGCTGCTATCGTCAGCTCGTAGGGGCAGACGATTCCGGCGGTCGGAGCATAGAGCGCGGCAACAGCCTCATCGCTGAGATTGGGCTCTTCGCGGTGAAGAGTTTCCTTGTCGATTATCTCGAGACCGGGAACTCCGTTCGCTTCGCCTCTCGCCTTGAGCTCTTCAAGAGTCTCGAGCTCCTCGTTCGAGAAAGCGACAACATAAGAGCCGATGGGCTTGAACGGGACATGAAGAGTCTCGCACAGAGCGGGCATTGCTGCCGTACCCTCAACATTGAGTTTTGCTTTGAGAGTACCGGGCATTGCGTCGAAACCCGAGTGAACAATGGCGCTGTTTGCTTTTGTTGTGCCCATTGCCACGTCAATGCATTTTTCAACCAATGCTACTTTGATGTTATATCGGCACAGCTCTCTTGCGACTAAAGCGCCGCTGACGCCTGCACCGATAATTGCTACATCGTATGACATTTTTTTACCTCCAGACGGAAAAAGTATTGCTGGTTTTGCAAACAGAAGTATTATAACACTTTTTTGCCAGCCAAACAATAGCATAAAGCGACATAATCGATATTTTTGTAATTATATTTTTCGTCATTTTGTGCCATTTTAATTATTACGAAAATTTTTTGTGCCGTTTAATAATTGCGCTCGGATTCGGGAGCAATGAACTCCGGCGTCGGGGCTTCGAAATAAAACTATAACAATTTTCCTTGCCTCCGCATAAACTGTTGCGGGGGTGTTTTTATGCGCCGAATTCGTCGATTAAATATACGCACTCTGCCGCGCGGGGCGTTTAAGGCTCTGTGCGCCTTTACGCTGGCGCTTTGCACAGTCCTTATTTTTGATGCGCGGCTTCGCCCGGCGGTGCGCAACATCGCCATGACCCGCGCCAAGAGTCTCGCCGTGCGCACGGTAGGCAGCAGTATAGAAAAGTTTATATCCGAAAATCCCGAGGACTGCGCGGCTCTTGTGAGTGTAAGCGGCAGCGGCGGAAAAGTAAATTCAATGTCGCTCAATGCCGCGTCCGTCAATCTTTTTAAGTCGCGCCTTGTCCGCGCTGTCGACGAAGCGCTCGAAGAAAACGCACGGTTTACCGTGAAAATACCTCTCGGCTCGGTCACGGGCTCCGAGGTCTTTGCGGGAGCGGGTCCCGAAATACCCGTAACCGTCCGTATGACGGGCGGCGCAAGCGCGCAGATAACCGACGAATTTACCTCGGCGGGCATAAATCAGACCCGCCACAGGGTAATGCTCAGAGTCGAGTGCTCCGTCTATGTCTTTTTGGGCGGGGACGAGGGTGCGGCGGAGTTCTCGGATGAATACTGTATCGCCGAGAATATTGTTATCGGCTCCGTTCCTCAGACGGCGGTGACAATAGACATTCCTCAGAGACAGTAAAATAAACGGTTGTTAGATATGCCGAGTTTGTGGTATAATATCCGCAGAGAAAACGGAAGGCTTTAAAGGAGGAGTCCCTTTTGACGGATAAGGAACAGAGCGCAAAGCGCGCACAGGAGCTCAGAGATAAGCTCAATTATTACAGCAAAAAGTATTATGTCGACGATGACCCCGAGATAGAGGACTATGAATACGATATGCTCCAGCGCGAGCTCAAGGCTATTGAGGAGAAATACCCCGACCTTGTTTCGCCCGATTCTCCGACGGTGCGAGTCGGTGGCAGTGCGGAAAATCTTTTTGCAAAGGTGGAGCACCGCGTGCGCATGGAGAGCCTCCAGGATGCGTTCGGCTTCGGCGAGATAGAGGAGTTTGACCGCAGGGTCAGAGAGACCGAGCGCGATGTGCATTATGTGGTCGAACCGAAGATAGACGGACTTTCCGTCTCGCTCGAATATACGGACGGTGTGCTGACCCGCGGCTCGACCCGCGGAGACGGCGACGTCGGCGAGGATGTTACCGCAAATCTTCGTACAGTGCGCTCTATCCCGCTCAAAATAAAAACCCCGCTTCCTTTTTTGGAGGTCAGGGGAGAGGTGTATATGCCGAAATCCGTCTTTGCCTCCCTTGTCGCAAGGCAGGAGCTCGACGGCGAAAAGCCTTTCAAGAATCCGCGCAACGCAGCCGCGGGCTCGCTCAGACAGAAGGACTCCAAAGTAACCGCGGGCAGGGGACTCGATATTTTCGTTTTCAATGTCCAGCAGATAGAGGGCAAGGAGCTGACATCACATAAGCAGTCGCTCGATTTCCTGCGCGAGCAGGGCTTTCATACAATCCCGTTCTACACGCGATTTGATAATATAACGGATGTAATAGGGGAACTCAAGCGCATCGGGGAGATACGCTCGGGACTCGAATATGATATAGACGGCGCTGTTATAAAAGTTGACGATTTCGTTCAGCGCAGACGCCTCGGCAGCACTTCGAAATTCCCCAAATGGGCGGTGGCTTTCAAATATCCGCCGGAAGAAAAGACGACAAAGCTCATAGATATAGAAATAGGTGTCGGGCGCACGGGCGTGCTCACTCCGACCGCCGTGTTTGAGCCTGTTCTGCTTGCGGGCTCGACAGTCAGCCGCGCAACGCTCCACAATCAGGATTTTATCGCCGAAAAGGATATCCGCATCGGTGACGAGGTCGCCATAAGAAAAGCGGGCGATATAATCCCGGAGGTCGTGCGCGTCGTGTCGCACGCAAAAGATTCCGAGCCCTATGTCTTGCCATCGATTTGTCCGTCCTGCTCCGCTCCCGTTATCCGAGAGGAGGGCGAGGCGGCTGTCCGCTGCGTCAATCCCGAGTGTCCGGCGCAGCTTCTGAGAAATGTTATCCATTTCTGCTCGCGTGATGCCATGGATATTGAAGGACTCGGCGATGCACTCGTCGAAAAGTTTATCTCGGAGGGCCTAATATCGAATGTAGCCGATATATATGACATAACGGCAGGCGAAATAACAGCTCTCGAGGGACATCAGGAGAAGTCGGCAAATAATCTTATTGAGGCCATAGAGCGCTCGAAGCAAAACGACCTTTCGCGTCTGCTGTTCGCGCTCGGAATACGCCATATCGGCCAGAAAGCGGCGAAGCTCCTGTCCGAGCATTTCGGCGATATAGATTCGATAGCCGCCGCTTCCGAGGATGAGATATCGGCAATAGACGGCTTCGGCGGCATAATGGCAAAGAGCGCGGTTGAATTTTTCTCCCTGAGCCAGACCTCGGATCTTATAGCGAGACTTAAAGCCGCCGGGGTCAACATGAAGTCGCTGAAAGAAAAGAGCGACGATCAGCGCTTCAAAGGCCTGACCTTCGTTCTCACGGGCACTCTGCCCACGCTCTCGAGAAAAGAGGCGACGGATATAATCGAAGGTCTCGGCGGCAAAGCCTCATCCTCCGTCTCGAAAAAGACTTCGTATGTTGTCGCAGGCGAGGAGGCGGGAAGCAAGCTTCAAAAAGCCAACGACCTCGGTATTCCGGTAATAACGCAGGACGACCTGATGAAAATGGCTCAGGAATAAGTATAAAACGAGAGGATGAGAATGATGAGAATAACAAAGATTTCGGTGACTCGAATAACAGGAATGTTCCTGATTTTCGCAACGCACCTGTTTTTAGGCTTTTACGGAAGCTCTCTCGGATACGTCTTTAATGTCGGAGTTCCGCTGTTCTTTATAATCTCCGGCTATTTATATGGTAAAAAGGAAATAAAAGAACCTGTAATTTGGTATTTCAGACGTTTTATAAAGATATGCGTTCCGATGTATATCTTTGTCCTTCCTGTCTGGCTTTATTGCTTTATAAGATACGGCGCAAGGTTCCCTTATGGCTATATTCTGAATTGGCAAGGTCTGAGCTTTGTTTTTGTTAGAATAAAAGAGTCTTTTCTCATGCTGCCCGAGTCGATGAGCGGAATAGGTCATCTTTGGTTTCTGACGGTAATAATGCTGTGCTATTTGCTGCTTATCCTTGTGAAAAAGTCAGAAAGCACAGACTTCGTAAAAAATATTAAAAAAAATTCTAAAGTCGAAGTCGTGTTCTGTATTTTTATCGTTGCGGCACAGATAGCGTTAGCCTGTATAGGATTTCAAATCGTATATTTTATCGAATTTTTTATCGGATATGCAATGAGTAAAAAAAGTCTTGATTTTAAGAGAAAAAAGGCTTTTCTGATGATGTCCGTAATTATAGCGGTTGCGTTAGGAGTAAGATTGCTTGCAAGAAAATTTGCTGACGGAACAGTGCTTTACGATAACATATTCGTTGTTTGGTCTCAGTGTATCTTGGCGCTGTGGATATATGCTTTCTTCGATTTCGTCCTATCCAATCTGCCCGGGCTTGAGCAAGCGTTGGGAAAATCAAAGCTTATAAATTGGCTGGACGGAATATCATATTTTGCATATATAACACACTACATATTTATAAAAGAGCCGTTCAACTTGCAGAAATATATTCCAAATGTTGCGGTTGCCACGCTTGTGTTTTTTGTGCTTTCATTTGTGTCGGCAGAAGTCCTGAAGCTTGTTTCAAAGCCGATTACGGGAGGCCTTAATAAATTAGCGAAAAAACTCAGCAAAGAAAACTGAAAAGCTGATACATAAAGACAAGCATCCGTACAGATTTACTGTGCGGATGCTCTATTTTTGATATTCTTGTCTGTATGCCGCCGGTGAGAGCCCCGAATAGCTCTTGAAAACCCTGTTGAAGTGGCTCAGGCTGTAGTAGCCGAGCTGCATGGAGATTTCGAGCGTAGTCATTTTGGTTCCGCTGAGCAGCAGACAAGCGTATTCGCATTTTGCGTCCCTGAGATATGCCGACACCGTCTTGCCAGTGTATTTCTTAAAAGCCTCAATGACAACGGGCGGCGAAAAGTTGCTCATCTCATATACATCCGCTGCGCTGCACGTCATGTATTCCGGCGCGTGTATTTTTTCAATAATATCTTCAAACCATTCGGGACAGATTATCTTCTGCGTTAGCCTCGAGCTGTTTAATATAGAGATAAAATCCGCTGCGGTCGAGCATATTATGCTCACCGCCTTTTCATATCCGTCGCCTATGAGCTTGCTTATGAGACTTGCGCGCGAGTCGAAGTATGCCTGCTCCTCGGCAGAGAGCACAGCCGTCAGCGGCTTCTGCGTCTCAAGCTCCCGCGGGTCTATCCCGATAGCCGAGCAGATTTCGTCAAATTTTTTCGGTGAGATGCATATGTTCATATGCGCGCTAGAAAAATTTTCTACGCGGCTCAAGCGGTGAATGTCGCCCGGGCATATCATGCAAAGCGTGCCTTTGCCTATTTCCGAGGGCTTTTCGTTTACCTCGTGGCATAAACGACCGTCCGTGACGAGAAAAATCTCATAGTAGTTGTGTCCGTGCGCTGCCGTGCCCGACGAGCCCCAACGGTGAAAGGACACGGAATATTTGCCGATTATCGGGTGCGTTTTGTAGTCGATAATATTCGTCATATCTGTGCGATTCACTCCTTCTCGCCGTACTTACTTAAAAATACCACAATTTATTGCCGATTTCAAGCGCTTATATTGACTCTCGAGACATAAAATTAAAAAAATCACTCATTACTGTTAAAAAAATAGCAAGAAAAACAAAATGTACTGTTTTATAATAATGATGAAATTATTTTTATAGAGTTTGCACAAAATGCCAAGTTCCGATATATTTTATTGAAGAGAAAAAGGAGGATAACTGATGGAGCCTTCAAACACCTTGAACCGAAAACGCACATCCCCCTTCCGCTACGGCTTCGGTATGTTCGGCACATCTATTCCGATAAATATGCTGAAGTCATATGCGGCCGCATATTATGTACTGAAGCTCGGTCTTATCACGACCGACCAGATGGCAAAAATACTGTTTATCTACACCTTTGTCGATGCCGTTGACAATCCTATCTACGGCTTCTTTTCGGACAGAACCAATACGCGGTGGGGCAAGCGCAGACCTTGGCTTGTTATCGGCACTCCGCTGATGGCTTTGGCGTTCGTGCTGTTCTTTAATATGCCGGCAAGAGTGCAGTCCGACTCGGGAAAGGCGTATTTGTATATTTTACTTATGTACATACTCGCAGGTACTCTCGACTCACTCATGTACGCAAACTACAGCGCACTGTTCCCGACTCTTTTCAAAACCGATGAGCTCAGGGCAAAGACAAGCGCCATAAGGCAGATTTGTCAGCTCGTCGCAATGGTCATTTCTATTGTTCTCACTCCCGTTGTCACCTCGAAGATAGGCTACGGCGTCACGGCTGTTATATACGGCGCGATAGCTCTGGTAGTTATACTGTATACTGCTTTCGGATGCTATGAAAACATCGAGGAAGAGAGAGCGGAGTCGGAAAACAGCGAAAAGCCCGATCTCTTTAAGGCGATATTCGCTCTTATCACCAACGGCAAGTTCTGGATATACGGCTTGGCTTTTGCGCTTTATTCCGCAGCATTTTCGCTTATTGCTCAGGCTGTACCGTTCTATGTGGAATATACCCTGAAGCTTGGCAGCTCCATGACTACCGTCATGCTCGCCGTGGTGTTCGGCTTCGCCCTTATCGGCATAATCATATGGTCTAATGTTGTAAAAAATATCGGCATAATGAATGTTTTCCGTCTCGGATTTATCATTATGACCGTGGGTTTCATTCCGCTGTTCTTTGCGAAAAAGATGTTCTTTGCCGCCGCTGTAATGAGCGTTATGGGTATAGGAGTTGCGGGTATACTTGTTACCCTCGACTGTATCAGCGCCAAAATAATCGATGACGACTATGAGCGCCACGGAGTAAAGCGCGAGGGAATGCTGACGAGTCTTATCGGCGTCATGGGTCGCCTAAGCGGAATTTATGTTTCGCTCGGCTATAAAGTTATCGGCTCGGCGTTCGGCTTTGAGAGCGGTCTGAATCCCGGAACAAATCCGGATATGGCATCGCGGTTCCTGCTCTGCGTGTTCCCGTTTATCGCGCTGGCAGTGTCCACCGTCTTTACGCTGTTCCTGCATTTCAAAGACGAGGATAAAGATTGGTTCGTTTTAAAAAATAAGAAAGAGAAAAATGCAAATGGCTAAGTATCTTATAATCAATGCCGATGATTTCGGCTACAATCCACAGCAGACAAAGGCGATAGACGAGCTGATGCGCGGCGGGCTGATAACCTCGACCTCGCTTATGACCGTCGCACCCGACGCTGCAAACGCCGCCGAGCTTGCGAGGCTCGGTGGTTATCCCGTCGGCGTGCATCTGACGATAAATTCAGATGACAGCAAAAATCGCTGGCAGAGCAACAGCGACGCCCCGTCGCTGTGCGAAAAGGGGATGGGACTCTATGAGAGCCAGGTGGGGCTCGCTCTTCACGCCCGCCGCCGCGATGTCCGCACGGAGCTTGAGGCTCAGTATAACTTCATCAGCTCAAGGGGCGTTGAGGTCGACCACGCGGACAACCACTGCGCCACGCTCTACGGAATAAACGGCAGACGTTTTTATATTGACGCTTATAATTTCTGCGCCGAGCATTCTCTGCCCTACAGGTTCCCGAAAACACCCGGCTTTTTGTCGAGGCAGATTGACAGGGAAGCCCCGGGAATAGTAAAATGCCTTCAAAAAATTATTGTCGGAGCGGGCGAGCGGCGCGGAGTCGCCCAACTTGATGACCTTGTGTCAAATCCCTGGTCAATGGATCGTATAAAAGATTACGACACCTTGAGAAAATATTATCTTGACGCTGTCGAAAACTGTATCGACGGAGTGACCGAGATTTTTATGCATCCGGCGTATCCGATAGACGACAAGCCCGGCGAATGGACAAAGCGCGTCTATGAATTTAAGCTTCTCCAAAGCGGTGATCTCCTTGAGGCCGCGCATAAGAACAACATAGAATTAGTCTCGTGGTCGGTGTTCAAGGACCTCGGGAAAATATAAAAGAAACGAAGGATGAAAATGATGAAAAAACTTCTGAGCGTTCTCCTCGCCTTTGCGCTGCTGCTGAGCTTTGTAACTCCGGCGTTCGCGTATAAGGGTGCGGAGACGGCAAACACGCCCGCACAGGCGGAGAAAGCGCACGACCCCGCAGCCTGCAATATTACCCCTGTGGTTCTGGTCAGGGGAATGGATATGATGGGGCTCTATATCGACAAGGATACGGAGAATGAGCGCAACGCCCTCAATTTCAGCATTAAAGATTTACTCTTTATGCTCTGCAAGGGCATTTACGGGGCGGTCAAAGAGAAAAACTTCGACCCCTTCGCCCAAGCCGTTATAGACTATGCGGCCAAATTGCTCGACGGCTATGCAATGAAGGAAAACGGCACGTCAAAGTACAATGTCAGCGTCGATCAGTATCCCGAGAGTGCGGAGAATCATCCGGAAATTTGGGAGGATTACGACTCCGAGGGAGAGCGCGGAATGGCTCGCGCCTGCGCCGAGAATCTTCCCGCCGACCATACGTTTTTCTTTACATATGACTGGCGCAGCGATCCCTATGCCGTGGCGGACGAAATAGCCGCGACTGTTGACAGGGCGATAGCAAAGTCGGGTCATAAAAAAGTCACGATAGTCTGCGCGAGCATGGGCGGCATAATGACCGTCGCCTATCTCTCAAAGTACGGCTACAGCAAGGTTGACCGCTGCCTGTTTATGTCGTCGACCATGTGCGGAGCGCAGGTGGCTTCGGACGTTCTTACCGGAAAGATAGCGATAAAAGCGGATGAGATGTATAACTACTTCTCGGGTCTGCTTGCCGATGTTACCGGCTCGAACGAGATTGTGTCCGCGATGATGAAGACGCTGAACTTCGTCGGCGTGTTCAAGCTGCTTCAAAAAGTTACCGATTGCATTATCGACAACTACAAGGACGATGTCTATGAGCGCGTGCTCATTCCCGATTTTGCCTATATGCCCGTTCTGTGGGGACTTCTCCAGCCGGAGGATTACGATGAAGCGGTGGACTTCGTTTTTGGCGATAACGCCTCTGCCCATGCGGACTTCCTCGCTTACGGCGAGCGGCTTCAGAAGATGATGGCGAACCGCACCGCGCTGATTGAAAATATGATTCGCGACGGCGTCAAGGTCGCTGTGGTTGCCCATTATGACAGACCGCTTGCGCCTCTCTATGAGAACGCGAATTTCAACGGTGACGGCGTGCTTGAAACATATCAGATGTCCGGCTATGCGACTGTTGCAAAGTACGGCCAAACCCTCGGCGACGACTATGTTCCCGCTAAGGCCGAGTATCTCTCTCCCGACAGATGCGTCGACCTCTCGACCGCGCTCTTCCCGGAGCATACCTATATAATCAAGGGTGCGCCCCACGTCGCCGCAGCTTACGGCACGGAATACAGCCGGTTCTTCCTCTGGCTTCTCACCTATGACGGCGACTTCTGCGCCGGAAAGTATGAGGCCTATCCGCAGTTCATGCTCTCGGGCTTCGATCAGCATCTAAGCAAATGGGAAAGCTGACCCCGTAGAACGAACAGCCCCCGATTATAACCGAAAAATCCTACCCTGAGTTTTTCTTTGGGTAGGATTCTTATTTTGGCTTCGGTGCTTCGGAGCGTTCTCTGCAGTCTCTGATTTATTCTGCTGCGTCTTAACTCCGACACAAAACCATTATTTTTTCTCTTCTCGTTGCCAAAGCCGTGATAAAGTGATAAAATTTAATCAATATATATTAATGGATGGGGTAAAAGTGGAAGCTGCAAAACAAAAGGCAAAAAGTAAATTCAAGTCGGCGGGGAAGTATCTGCTGACTTTTTTGAAGTGGTTCGTGCTCGCCGCGGTCACGGGCGCTGTAGGCGGCGTTGTCGGCGCGCTGTTTCATTTGAGCGTCGAATATGTTACGGGTGTGCGCAAGGCTCATTCGTGGATAGTGTTTCTGCTGCCCGTCGGCGGACTTGTGATAGCGGGGCTATATAAGCTCTCGGGCAAAAAGGATATCGGAACTAACGAGATACTCGATGCCGTGCGTTCGCCTCAGGGCGTGCCGGCTCTGCTCGCGCCGCTGATTTTCGTCTCAACCGTTATAACCCACCTCTTCGGCGGCTCCGCCGGACGTGAGGGCGCGGCTCTCCAGCTCGGCGGCAGTATTGCGGGGCTGATAGGCAGAATCGCCCGACTTGACGAAAAGGATATGCATATCATGACGATGTGCGGCATGAGCGCCGTCTTTTCGGCGCTGTTCGGAACCCCGATAACCGCCGCCGTTTTCGCGCTCGGCGTTATCAGCGTCGGAGTGATTTACTATGCTGGTCTGCTCCCGTGTGTCGTCTCGGCGTTCACGGCGTATTTTATATCGATTCTTATGGGCACCGAGCCCGTTGCGTTTACAATCACGAATATTCCCGCCTTTTCGCTCAAGAGCTGCCTGCTCACCGCCCTGCTTTCCGCAATATGCGCTCTGCTGAGCATCGGCTTCTGCCTCGGTCTGCACGGCACTCATAAGCTCTTCGAAAAGCTCTTTAAAAACACTTTTCTCCGCGCTGCCGTCGGCGGACTCGTAATTGTTATACTGTCTCTCATCTGCCGCAGCGGCGACTATAACGGCGCGGGCATGGATATAGTCGAACGCGCCATAGGCGGAAACGCGAAGCCCGAAGCGTTCTTGCTGAAATTCATTTTCACCGCCGTCACCGTCGGCGCGGGGTATAAGGGCGGCGAGATAGTCCCGACTTTCTTTGTCGGCGCGACCTTCGGCTGCGTCGTCGGCGGACTTATCGGGCTTGATCCCGGTTTTGCCGCGGCTGTCGGACTCGTGGCGCTGTTCTGCGGAGTGGTCAACTGTCCGCTTGCGTCGATTTTCCTGAGTATCGAGCTTTTCGGCGCTCAGGCCATGCCGCTGTTTGCGCTCGCCGCTGCCGTCAGTTATCTGCTCTCCGGCTACTACGGGCTTTACAGCAGCCAGAAAATAGTCTATTCCAAGCTACGCGCGGAGCTTGTGAATATAAATGCAAAGTAAATTGTTGACTTTGCATTTATTAATTGTTAAACTTGTTCTAATGAATTGACGGGAGGGAAAAGCATGGATGCGTTAAAAGATAAAAAAGGTTTTATATGTGATATGGACGGTGTCATATATCACGGAGACAAACTGCTTCCGGATGTCAAGGAATTCGTGGAGTGGCTGTATAAAGAAAACAAATCGTTCCTGTTTCTCACAAATTCGAGCGAACGCTCGCCGCGCGAGCTCCGGCAGAAGTTAGAGAGAATGGGACTCTATGTTGACGAGAGCCATTTTTATACAAGCGCCCTCGCAACGGCGAAGTTCATCAGCGGTCAGAAGCCCGGCTGCTCTGCTTATGTTATCGGCGCGCCCGGACTTGTCAACGCGCTCTACGACCAGGGGATTACCATGAACAGCATAGACCCCGACTATGTCATAGTCGGTGAGACCTCGAGCTACAACTACGAGATGGTCGTCCACGCATCTAACCTCGTCAGAAACGGTGCGAAGCTTATCGGCACTAATACCGACCTCACGGGTCCCGTTGAGGACGGCGTGGTTCCCGCTTGCCGCGCGCTTATTTCGCCCATAGAGATGGCGACGGGCAAAAAGGCGTATTTCGTCGGCAAGCCCAATCCTCTCATGATGCGCACGGGACTCAAGATGCTCGGCGTCCATTCGGCGGAGGCAGCTATGATAGGCGATAGAATGGACACGGATGTCATTGCGGGCATCGAAACAGGTCTTGACACAGTCCTCGTCCTCTCCGGAGTCACAAGCCTCGAGGATGTCAATCTCTATCCCTACAGACCCACATATATATTCAACGGCGTCGGCGACGTCTTTTCAGAAATATAACAAAAACGGAGAGTTAAAATGCATTACGAAAACAACTGGGAATCGCTCAACAGCCGCCATGTGCCGGATTGGTTCGCGGATGCGAAGTTCGGCATATTCATCCATTGGGGGCTGTATTCAGTGCCCGCATATACAGAAAAGGGGCAGTACGCCGAGTGGTATATGCAGCAGATACGCGACGAGAA
>UMKE01056127.1_pt1 | contig 13340 bp, 10 predicted proteins | sample 1966231 | NCBI WGS metagenome assembly UMKE01 (sample SAMEA4836168, study PRJEB28245) | human gut metagenome | biome: gut microbiome; material: fecal sample | place: Denmark | collected 2008 | reverse complement strand
CTGTGCTCTTCGACACGGGCAAATCCGAAATCCGTGCAGAAGGCAAGGCGCTGCTTGACCGCTTCGTGCCCGTCTACCTGAACGTGCTGCTGCGCGACGAGTACAGCGCGTACCTCGGCGAAATCATCATTGAGGGCTACACGGACTCCACCGGCGACTACTACAACAACCTGAAGCTCTCGCAAGAGCGCGCGCTGTCCGTCGCCACCTACATCCTGAAAATGCCCGGTCTGACGACCCGCCAGCGCGATTTGCTCAAGAGCGGTCTGCTGACCATCACCGGGCGCGGCGCCACGGGGCTGATTTACGACCAGTACGGCAACGAGGACAAGGAAGCTTCGCGCCGCGTGGAGTTCCATTTCAGCCTGAAGGATTCCGAAATGATTGACCAAATGAACCGCCTGCTTCAGCAGACCGAAGGAGATTAAGAAGAAGTTTCATGAAGCGTTTTGCCATTGTGAGCGTCGTTTTGCTGCTGATTGCACTGCTCGGTGTCGGCGCAATGTACATGACGTCGAACGTGACGGTGATTGCGCAGGGCGTTACGGCGCTGGAAGCCTACCGGAACTACGACCTGTTCACTGACCTGAGCGCGCAGGTTCGCGCGGGCGCGGTTGTCGGCACGTCGTTCGTCGCCCCGCAGGAGCTGTCCAGCGCGGAGGATTACGTCTTTTACACCTACACGTTCCGGCTGGAGAACAACACAACCCTGCCCGCCGAGATGATTGAGGTACAGATTACGCCCATGAGCGGCGACATTCTGCAAATCGGCAGCGACCAAGTGCTGACCCTGCCCGCGCACACCATCGGCGACGTGACCGCCACCATCCTGACGAGCAAGGACATGCACGCAATTCGCGAGGCGAACATCACCTACTACATCTGGGGGATTCCCTTCACTATCCGGACGACCATTCAGACAAGCAGCTGACAAGGTGATTTGCCATGGAATACAGGATAGCGCACTACAAAAACCGCGAACGGTTCAACGAGCAGTATCAAAGCATTTATCAATTTCTTTTGAAAGCGGGAACGCTGGATTACAACGAGCATTTTCATTGGGGACGTTTTGAATGATTTGTCCAATCCGCTGGTCATTTTCTGCCGGACGGCTATACCATGAGCCCGCGGGATTTTGCCGCCGATCCATGGCAATACCAGTTGGTGATTCACAGAGGGTTTGACAATGACGGCACGCCCGAAAAATGGGATGCGGAATTGCTGAAGCGAATCCCCCACGCAAACGACGCGCTGAAAACCTTTGCAATTGCCGACTGCGAATATTGCGCGCACTGCGGCTTATGGTACACAACCGGTGACACCGCTTATGTTGAGCCTTTCGCCACTGGAGCACAGAAAGCACGGTTTGGCGAAAGCGGTGGTCTATGAAGCATGTTCGCGCGCCCATGCGCTTGGTGCAGAACGTGCCATCGTGTTATCTGACCAAGCATTTTATTCCCGAATCGGTTTCACGCATTCTTCGGAAGTGTATGATTGGGAGTACGCTGATTCTGATTGATTTCGCAGGAAAAGCAAGCAAAAAGCCCCGGCTGCAAAACGCGGCTTGGGGGTTGTTGTTTTGGAATTATATATTATACTATTTGCAGATGGCGCAGGTGAACCCGCAAATAGCATTACCCGTTCAAATTGTCATCCGCATCGTCTGGGCGCGTGACGTTCAAGTCACTCAATTCCACGAAGCCGCGAATCCGCTGCCCCTGCGCCGTCGTCGTCTCCACAAACGCCCATTCCTGACCCAGCTGTCCCAGATACGTCACCTGCTGTCCCGCCGTCAGCGTCATCACCGCGCCGCAGGAATTCAGCGGGTCGTCGGTGAGCACCGATGTGCGCAGAACTTGCGCCGGGTAATTCGCCCAGCTGCCGATTTCCGCCACTTCCGACAAATTCGACACCGCATCCGCCTTGATGTACCCGATGCGGTACTGATGGCGGCTGATGGCGTACTGCACGAGCAGATAGCCATCCTCCTCGAAGAACACCTGCACCCAGTCGTTCGTGGACAGCAGCGCCTTGCCGTTCGCCGCGCGGAAACTGGTATCCGACGGCGCGGAATACACCGCATACTGCTTGCCTGCCGCAAGTTTGGCGTACTGCGAAGGCTGCGGGAAGCCGTAGGGGTACGTCCAGCTCCACGGGGAATCCGGAATCGTCGGCGGATTCGTCAGGTGCTCGCGTGCCGCCGCGACCGTCCGCGGGAAGCGATCCATGCTGAACTGCGCCATGGCCGTCTCCACCACACCGGAAACCGTCGTCTTGACCCACTTGCCGTTGTCCGACAGAGTGAGGAAGGTCATGCCGCTGCGGGTCACTTCCACCTGTGTCGTATCACCAAAGGACAGGTTTGTCAGCTGCCAGCCATTCGCTTCATGCGTGAAATACGCGCTGTCGCCGTTCGGGTAGTGGATGACGAAACGCCCGTCCGCCAGCACCGCCAGCTGCGGCACGTTCGCGTCACCCTGCCCCACCGCGCCCCAGTTGCGCATGGTGATTTTCCAATCCGCTTGTGCGGATGATTTTTCCGCCAGCACCAGCACGTTCGTTTCGCTCTTGGTGTTGCGCATCACCAGCAGCGCCGCCTCGTAGCCGGATTTCTCCTGCATCACCGCGAACGCCTTGTTCTCCGGCATATCTGGCTGGTTCGCGATAGCGTAGTGTGCCCACGCCTTCACGGTGAACAAGTCCGCAACTTCCAACGGCAGTTTGCTTTCCGCCTGCGCCGTCAGCATCGTCAGGCACATCACAAGTGCCAGCAAAAACGTTCCAATCCGCGTGTACTTTCTCATGTCTCTTCCTTCTTTCTGCCGCACTTTCCTGCGGTCTTCACCTATCTAACGCATCAAAAGCGGCATATCTTCCCTCCATTACAAATTTTCTGCACAAAAAACGCCCAACCATCGCTGATTGGGCGCAAATTTGCTTATTCCGTCACCGTTTCGGACGGCTGCGGTTCAGGCGTGATGACCTCCACCGTGTCCGTCGGCGCGGGTGTTGCTGTCGGGGCTTCCGTCGGCACGGGTGTCGCCGTCGGCGCTTCCGTCGGTTCTGGGATTGCCGTCGGCGCATTCGTCGGCGTGGGTGTTGCCGTCGGAACTTCCGTCGGGGCGGGTGTCGCCGTCGGCACATCCGTCGGCGCAGGTGTCGCCGTCGGGACTTCCGTCGGCTCGTCCGGCAGATTCGGCGTAGCGGTCGGCACGTTCGTCGGGGTCGGCGTGACGATTACCACCGGGCTGGTCGGCGTCGGCGGCACATTGCCCGGATTCACAGGCGCTTTTTCGTCGAAGAGCAGCATCAGCGTATCCGCATCAGCAACGCCGGTGATTTTCTTCTCCTCATAACCGCAGACGGTCTGGAAGAGCTTGATGGCTTCCGTCGTGCGCTTGCCGTACACGCCATCAACTTCCTTCTCCACGTCGTTAGTAGTGAAATAGCCGAGATCGAACAGGCGCTGCTGCATCAGCTTGACAGGCGTTCCCTTCTTGCCTTCCTTCAGGGGCATGTAGGGATCGTAAACCGGCGCTTTCTTGGAGTACAGCTTCTCCTGCATGGCTGCCGACGCATAGCGGTGCTCGGTGTAGCCGATGGCGGACTGGAACAGGTTGACCGCGAACTGCGTGTCGTCACCCCAGACGCCATCCACCTTGCCCACGGGATAGCCCAGCTTGGACAGGCGGTTTTGCAGCTTGCGCACCGCCTTGCCCTTGCTGCCGTAGTTCAGGCGCGTGTACTCGGACGCAGCCGTCGCAGTTGCGGTCGGGCGGGGCGTAGCCGTCGGGCGGACAGTCGCCGTCGGACGCGCGGTCGCGGTCGGCACAGCGGTCGTGGGGGCGGGCGTAGCCGTCGCAACGTACGCATTGCCGCGGTCTGTCACAACTTCAATCGCCGGCAGACCCGTGCTGATTTCCACGTTCCAGCCGAAGGACTCCGCGGGCGCATAGCGGAACAGCTCACTGCCGATGGCGGATGCCTTCTCCGTCAGCTCCGACGTCGCCGGATAATTGGTGGTCGTCAGCGCGACGCGGTTGTAAACCGTGACGCTGTGGTCAGATGCGACGATAGTGATGTTCTCGCCGTTCGCCGTCATGCTCAGCACAGGCGCGGTGATGCCCAGAATCGCCAGCGTCCGCGCAGTCGCGACGTTCTCCGTGCGCACCATCAGGGCAGCGGTGTTCGTCGTGTTCTGTTTGAGGTACAGCAGTTCATCCGGCGCGGTCGTGGTCTGCTCGTCCGCCAAATCGCAGAAGGCAAGCACACCCGTATCCACAATCGTGGCGCCATTGCGCAGCACACCGTCCGTCAGCGTATAACTCGACTTCGCCGTCAGCGCATTCACCTGCTCATCAGTCGGGGCTTCCGCGATAATCAGCGACTGCGAGCCGTCCAGCGCAATGCTGAGCAGCTTGCCATCCTGCGCGCGGCAGTAGACGACCGTGTCCGTAATCGAAAGAATATCCGCAATCGGATAACGCAGGACGCGCACCGTACCCGTCGGATCCTGCAGATACAGCTCATTGCTGCTGCCAAGATACGCCGTGTAGCCCAGATGCGTTATCGTCGGCTCCGCAAACGCGGTCGACAGCATCAGCAGGCTTACCAGCCCTGCCAGAAACTTCTTCATCCGTTCTTCCTCCTTTTGCGCGGAGCGAACCAGCTTTGGGCTGTTTCCCTCCCCTTGCAAGAATAAAACGCATGACGCTGCTGTTTTGTTCCCAGCGGAATCAAATTTTTCCGAAATATTTTTTTTCCATGCCGGAATCCATAGGAAAAACTTGCATTCCATTGCATTTCCTGATATAATAGAAGCTGTCGTGATGGGCAAACCGTCCATCAAGTTTTTGCTATCCGCTTTTTTTCCCGCAAGGGCACAGGAATTTCCATGATATGAGGAAAGGAAGAGAACGAATGAAAAAATGGAAGCTGCTCGCAGGGCTGACGCTGCTGCTTCTGCTCCTGCTGAGTGTCACAGCGCAGGCGGATTCCAGCAGTTACGGCGTTGTGTTCGGTGCGGCGAATGTCAACCTGCGCTCCGCCCCCACTACCAGTTCCGCCGTTTTGGGTGCGTACAACAAGGGAACGTGGATGACCGTGCGCGGATACAGCAACGGCTTTTATCAGGTGGAAACACCTGACGGCCGCTATGGCTGGATGCGGCAGGATTACCTGCTCGTTTCGGCGGATGCGACCGGCACAATCGGCTATGTCTCCCATGCGGGCTACCTGAACCTCCGCCGCGAGGCCAGCACATCCGCCAAGGTGCTCGGCAAGTACGACGACGGCACGCCCTGCGTCATTCTCGACCGTGCGGGCGACTGGTACTATGTTTCCGTCGGCGGTCAGACCGGCTATTTTCTCACCCGTTTCATCTCCACCCGCAGCGGCGTCTACTCCGACAAGCTCGGCATGGTCATTTCGCCGAATAAGGAGAACGTTCATCTGCGCTCCGGGCCGGGCAAGAACTACGGCAGCCTCGCTTCCATCCCCGGCTGCACCTACGTTATGATTCTCCAGCAGGGTAACGGCTGGTGGAAAATCGCTGTCAACGGCGGCGTCGGGTTTATGTCCTCAGACTATCTGCGCGCGGGGCATATCCGCCGGTCCGAAGGCGAAGCCCTCTGCGCGAAGGCGGCGGGAAGCAGCGCATCAGGCGGTTCTTCCTCCACGGCACAGCAGGCAGCCTATGCGGTCGTCAACAACCCGAATCCGCGCGACAAGCTGAATCTGCGCAGCAGGGCGAGCACCCGCGGCACGAGCTTAGGCAAGTATTCCAACGGGACGGTGGTCACGATGATTTCGCAGGGCGACCAGTGGTGCAAGGTCAAAACGCCCGACGGCAAAACCGGGTATATGATGACCGACTACCTTTCCATTCCCTCTGCCAGCTCATCGAGTTCCACACGCATTGTCCGCCATCCGCAGGGGACGTATGTGAACCTGCGCAGCAGCGGCTCGAAATCTGCACGCGTGCTGGTGCAAGTGCCGCACGGGTCAACGGTGGTTGTGCTCTCCGCGGGCAAAACGTGGACGAAGGTGCGATACAACGGGTACACAGGGTATATGATGACGGCGTATTTGAAGAAGCAGTAAGGAGATATTAACACGCGGCAGGGGGCTGAAAAAATCAGCTTCCTGCCGCGTCTTTTTAGGTTCTTCACGGAATCTTGGGGGAAGAGCAGCTTGGGGGCGCGTCTGCGGACGCGCAAAGTTACTGGCAGGGACGCTTCGCTGCCTGCACCTTTGTTGAGTGCGTTTGCGATGCTGGTCGCCCGCGGAACAATTGGGGCGTTGCCCCAAACCCCGCAAGGGACGCTGTCCCTTGACCCTGCAAGGGGCAGACGAAAAGGGACGAAGTCCCCCCTTGACCCCTTTCCGCGATTGAGTTGGTCGCGCTTTCATGCTCCTTCCGCGTGCAGCTTTTTGGCGCTTCGCCTAAGCCCTTGTTTGCCCCCAACTTTCCGTGAAGAACCTCTTTTTATGCTGATGATTGATTATTCCCCGCATTCTCCCCCGCTGCCCTCGCAGACATGCTCCATGCCCTGCCGCAGCAGCGTCGCCACATGGTCATCCGCCAGCGAATAAAACACGGTCTTGCCGTCGCGCCGCGCCTTAATCAGCCGTGCCTGTTTCAGCACACGCAATTGGTGCGATACGGCGGATTGTGTCATGCCCAGCAGCTTCGCGAGGTCGCACACGCACACCTCCGCTGTCAGCAGCACGAACAGGATGCGCACGCGCGTCCCGTCGCCGAACACCTTGAACAAATCTGCCAGTCGCAGCAGCGTTTCCTCGTGCGGCAGCTCGTGCTGCACTTTTTCCACCACTTTCTCGTGCACACACAGGAAACCACAGCCCTCTACCTCCAGCTTCTCTTCTGCCTCCGCCACGCATTCCGCCTCCTTGCCTAAATCGCTCTCATTATAGCATGGTTGGCGGAAAAACGCAAATGGTCAGGCGAAAAAAACATGCTGTTCCATTCATATGTTGTGTTTTCTATGCAAATATGCGCATCATTCCTGAAGTTCCAGCGTAAACCCCTTTTCCGCATCCGGATGGCAAGCATCCCACCTCTCTCCCATATTGCGAATCGGTACAAACGTCAGCCGCGTGATGTCCGTCTCCGCCGGATAGAAGTCGAAGCCGACAGTCAGCTGTTCGGGCGTATCCACGCCGTACGCGCCGTTCGTGACCTGCTGGAAATTCGCGTAGGCGTCGTAACCGGCTTCTGTCTGCCCGTTGACATACACGCGCCAAGCGTTCGGCAGGTTCGTCATTTGGCGGATTTCATCCTCGGTATACGCCGCTGAAAATTCATAGTGCATGGTGATGTTCGCGCGCATAAATGACAAGTTCACATTGTCAATCACGAGGTCGTAGTCCCCCATGTCGATGCGCTTGCCGACCAGCTCCGGATGCGCGTAATCATCCGCAAAATCCGTTGTGAACTGCACGATGATTGTGTCCGCGCGCCGGAATCCGCCGCAGGAAAGCAGCTGTTCCGTCCGGCTGCCCGAAAGCGGCTCGGTAATGGTTCCATCCGCCAGCATCGCCGCCTCCGCCGCATACTGATACTCTACCAGACTGCCATACGTCACAGTGATGATGTGCTTCCGCCAGTTGTTCTGCACATAGGCTTCGAGCGTGTCCGCCCCACCCGCCAAGAGCGCCTGATACTGCGCGTCCGGCAGATATTCCACTTTCCACACGGGCTGAAGCAGCTCGAACGTCATCGTCCACGCAATCGGCGCTCCTTCCGGCGGCGACTGCATGTCGTCATCCCAGAGCACACCGTCGAACCCAAATGGCGAGTCACTCCAGCTGCCCGTTCCATCCGGCAGGAACATACCGCTCATGAAATCGCCGCCCCCGCAGCCCTCAATTTCCAGGGTGTACGCCCGCCCTTCGCATTCTGCCGTGACTTCCATGTCCATGAAAACCTGCTTGCCCGCCTTGGGCTGCACGTTCATGGCAACTTCGACCGTCGTGCCGTCAAACACAAGGTCATTGACGGACAGCGTGAGCAAATCGCCGTCGTAGGCTTCGTTCAGCGCGACCAAATGTGACATGTATTCCGGCGTCAGCCCCGACGGCGGCGGATAGTCCGTCACGCTCGCCAGTTTTGCCGCCGCTACGCCGACCGCCGTGAGCATCATCAGCATGAGAGCAAGCGTGACAATCGTCCGCATTCTCCGGCTCATCCGGACGGGATTGCGTGTTTCCACTCGGTGGTGCGTCAGCGAATGCTCAAAGGCGGCGCGGGTTGCGTCCGGCATGGTTCCGTAGGCGGATTGCAGCTTCTCCCGCACTTCCCACTCGGTCATTGCACGTTTGCCCCCTCTCCCTCCGGGGCGTCCAGCTCCACGCGCAGCTTTTTCCGCGCCTGATGCAGCCGGAATTTCACCGTGCCTACCGGAACGCCCAGTGTCTGCGCAGTTTCAGCCACCGTCAGCCCGTCCAGATAGTACAGCACGACCGGCAGGCGCAGCGTATCGGGCAGATTGTCCAGCATCAGGCGGAAGTCCGCGTCTTCCGGCGGCGCGGGGATTTCCGGCACGTCGTCAGTGGACACAACGGGCTTGCTCTTCCGGCGGATGTCCTTGCACACGTTGATGCAGATGCGCACCGCCCATGTGCCGAAATATTCCTCCCTGCGCAGCGTCGACTGCTTCTCCCATGCCCGCAGCGCCGTCTCCTGCATCGCATCCCGGCGGTCATACTCCTCGCGCAGCATGGCGCAGGTCACATGGTAGAGTGTTCCCTCAACCGCGTGCATCTTTTCGATCCATGTCGCTTCGTTCATTCCGTCCCCTTCTCTCCCGACAAATTCAGCGTGAAGCCCGCTTCGCCTTCTGGCACGATGCGCAAGCTCGTCAAATCCGCGCACGGCGCAAAGTACAGGCAGATGGACGGCTGATTCACATCCACCACGCCGCCCGGCACGCCCGCATAGCCCGACGCGCGCGCCCATCCCGCTTCACCCGCCGGATTCTGCTCGTCGTTGCGGTAGATTCGCCACACGTCCGGCAGTGCCGTCCCATTCGGCAGTGCCGTTCCATTCGGCGCTTCGCAGTGCAGCACCACGCACCCGCCGAGGAACGATGCGCGCACATAGTCCACAACTGCCGCGTACCCGTCCAGCGGAATCCGCAAGCCGGACAGCTCCGAGTGGACGTACTGCGTGTTCCCTTCCGTCGCAAACGCCACGGTATATGTTTCCGCGCGCTCGAAGCCGCCGCAGCGCAGGAGCAAATCCGCCTTGGAGATCTGTTCTATCTCGTCCCAGCCCGCGCCGCACATTTCCAGCAGGTAGTCCTCCACGCCCGCGTCCGTCAGCGTGATCATGTGCTGCTCCGCCTGCTCACGGATGTACTGCGCCACGTCGTCCTCTTCGCTGAGCGCTTCATACAGGTCATCCGGCATGGTTTCCGTCTGCCAGACAGCTTTCAGCACGTCGATTTCGATTGTCCACGCAATCGGCTTTCCTTCCGGCGGCATCTGCCCGTTTTCGTCGAGCAGAATGCCTTCCGCAGCGTACTTTTCTCCATCGAATGTGCCGCCGAGGTCGGGCAGCATCAGCAGGCTTTGGAACTCGCCGCCGTAGACATCCAGCGGGTCAAAACGGTACATTTTGCCGTCGCATTCGCCGCATATGCGCACTTCCACCGCCAGCACGTCGTCCGTCTTTGCCGCCATCTCCATCGTGAACGCCAGCACGCTGCCGTCGTACACGGCGTCGTTGACTGACACAGACAGCAAATCGCTGTCATACCGTTCCTCCAGCGCGAGATAATGCGCCTGATAGTCCCCTTCCGTGCCGTCCTGCGCGGGGTGGACGTCGGTGACGCTAAAGAACCGCGCCGCCGCCACGCCAACCGCCGTCAGCATCAGCGCCATCAGCACAGCAGTGATGACGATGCGCATCGTCCGGTTCAAGCCGATGCTTCGGTGTGTTTCCGGCGCACGGTGGTGCGTCAGCGAATGCTCAAAAGCTGCGCGGGTTGCGTCCGGCATGTTTCCGTAGGCGAATTGGAGCTTCTCGCGAAGCTGCTGTTCGGTCATTGCGGTTACGCCTCCTTTCTGATTTTGGGGTGCGATTCGCGGGAGTGTTCCCTTTATTGTGTTGCGCAGGGGGGCGCTCCTGTGGGAGCGACCAAGGGGCAATGAATCACCTGCGCCCTGCTGTTAGCAGTCTTTCCCGTTGCTTGGGATTCCCCATATCATTAGACGCCGCATTCATCGGTTTGGTTGGCGAAAATCAAAAAAAGAGGAAACGGGCGAAAATGCCGCGCTTCCCCTTGATAGAACAGATTAGCCGGAGATTTTGAGCGTGCCAGCGTCCACAGACGGGCTGCCGATGCTGCTGCCCTCGAAGGTCAGGTCGCTGCCGACGGCGCAGATGCTCTTCAGCAGCTGGTAGAAGTTGCCCGCCACCGTGATTTGCTCCACGGCGCGGCCGCGCTTGCCATTCTCGATGGTGTAGCCCTTGCTGAGCAGGCTGAAATCGCCGCTGGAGGGATTCGCGCCCGCGTGCAGACCCGCCAGTTCAGTAATCACCACGCCGTTGCCCACGTCCGCCATCAGTTCATCCAGCGACTTCTCGCCCGCGGCAATGTACAGGTTTGTCGGCGCAACCATGATGCGTCCGCCCACGCGCGCGGCATTGCCGGTCGATGCAACGCCCTGCTTGCGCGCCGTCTTGCGGTCGTGCAGGAGGGTCGTCAGCTTGCCGCTGTCTACGACCTTCTTCGTGCGGCTGGCGCTGCCCTCGCCGTCAAACGCGCTCGTCGCCAAGCCGCCCTTCATCAGCGGGTCATCGACGATGGTCACGACGTCCGCTGCGACATTTTCCCCTTCCTTGCCCGCGAAGAGGGACAGATTCTGCTGGGCATTCTCCGCCGAGAACACGCCCCAGAACGTCTGCAAGAGGCTCTGCATGGCGTCATAGCGGAAAATCACGCGGTATTCGCCCGTCGGCACGGGAGAAGCGTTCAGCTGCGACAGCACCTCCGCCGCAGATTCCTTCGCCAGCTTTTCCGCATCAATATCTGCAAAATGCCCGGACACCGCGATTTTGCCATTGACCGCCGTGGAGTCGCCATCCTTGGCAACCAGATTGGCATACGACACGAAGTAGCTTCCAGAATCCTGCAAATTCAGCCCATAGCTGTTGCGCAGGATGACTTCGCTGCTGGAGGACGCGACCATCGCGCTCGGTACGCGAACAATGCGCGGGTCAGCGGCTTTCGCCAAGGCTTCCAGCTTCAGGCACTTCTCAATTTTCGCTTCAGCACTCGTCGTCGCGACGTCGCTTTCTTCCTTCTCGATGGTCGGATAGCGCTCTTCGCCCGCGAAAATCTCGTCCTGCTCGTCGGTTTCCAGCAGGGTGGCGGATTCCTTCACGCCGTCAATCAGCTGGCGGACGGCATCATCATCAAACGCCTCGGTGGACGCGCTGCCCATCTTGCCGCCAAACATGCCGCGCAGCGATACCCCGCACGAGGATGCCACCTTATAGTCGCTGATTTCGCCGTCCAGTGCGCTCACGTTGAAGCTGTCGCCGCCGTGATAATATACTTCCGCCGGGTCAATGCCCGCCGCCTTGGCTGCCGCGAGCACCTCATTCAAAAATTCGTTGACTTTCATCTGCTTCTCCTCCTTAGCGGCCGCCCACGGTGATGCTGCTGACGCGAATCATCGGCTGACCGACGTCGGTCGGGACGCTGCCGCTCTTGGAGCCGCACATGCCCTGCGACAGTTCCAGTTCTTTGCCAACGCGGTCAATCTTCATCAAGATTTCGCTGCCGCGCCCAATCAGGGACGCGCCGCGCACCGGGTGGGCAATCTTGCCGTCGCGCACTAGATACGCTTCCGCCACGGAGAAGTTGAATTCGCCCGTCGCCGGGTTGACCGAGCCGCCGCCCATCTTGCGCGCGTACAGACCGTCGCCCATCGACGCGATGATTTCCTCGTTGCTGTCATTGCCGGGGGCGATGAAGGTGGAGCGCATACGGCTCGTGGGGGCATAGGCATAGCTTTCGCGGCGGGAGGAGCCGGTAATCGGGTGATTCATCCGGCGGCTGCCGAGGCGGTCCACCATGTAGCTCTTCAAAATGCCGTTCTCAATCAGCACCGTGCGCTGGCTGGGCGTGCCTTCGTCGTCCACATGAATTTGACCCCAGTTGTTTACAAGCGTGCCGTCGTCGATGGCGGTCACGATGGGCGACGCAATCTGCTGGCCGAGCTTGCCGCAGAATTCGCTCACGCCGATGCCCACGCTGGTAGCCTCCAGCGAATGGCCGCACGCCTCGTGGAAGATAACGCCGCCGAAGCCGTTGTCAATCGCGACGGGCATCACACCCGCCGGGCAGACCGGTGCATGAAGCATCGTCACTGCCTGCTGGGCGGCGATTTTTCCTGATTCCTCTGCATTCACGCGCGTGTCAAACAGTTCAAAGCCCATAGACGCGCCGGGCGCATCACTGCCGGACTGATTCTCCTTGCCGTTGCTGGCAATCGCACTCACGCGCAGGCGCGTCTGCACACGGCGGTCGGTCACGAACACGCCCTCGGTATTGCAGATGCACACATCCTGCACATGGTCGCCATAATTCGCCATCACCTGCACAATTTCCGGGGAGATGCTGCGCGCCGCCGCTTCCGCCGCGCGGAGCTTCTCCGCCTTGAGTGCCGCCTTCACGTCAGTCGGCAGGAGCAGAATTTCTTCCGGGCGGGAGGCATCCCATGGCTTGAACGGTTCCACCACGCAGCCCTTGCCGCCGCGCACCGCCGCTGCTGCCTGACGCGCGCAGTTCATCAGCCCTTCCCGGCTGGTATCGTTGGTGTAGACATAAATCGCATTCGTACCGCTGAACACGCGCACGCCCGCGCCGTGCGTCCGGCTGGTCGTCGCGCTTTCCAGCTTATGAGAGCGCATCCCCATTGCGTGGTCAATGCGGTCTTCCATGAAAATTTCAGCGAAATCACCGCCGGTACGTACCGCTTCCTGCAATACTTCCCGTGCAACGTTCTGATCGAGCATTGGTGTTTCATCCTTTCCGAGCCGTTCCTCGCGGCTCATGTTTTATTATACCGCATTCTTTCCCATTTGTACATGACCCGCCGGGAAACTTCGCGGCTGCACAATTTTCCACCCGCGATTTTTTCGGTGGCGCGCGTTGTCTTGCGCACACAAATGTGTTATGCTGAGGATAGTAGCGTATGCTTCCGCTGCTGACATTTTCTCACGGAACTTTATTGGTCGCAGTAGAATCTCGTCCGCAGAGGCGAAACTCCCGCGCAATGCAAAAAGCACACTATATATCATCATT
>UMKE01045300.1_pt1 | contig 13680 bp, 6 predicted proteins | sample 1966231 | NCBI WGS metagenome assembly UMKE01 (sample SAMEA4836168, study PRJEB28245) | human gut metagenome | biome: gut microbiome; material: fecal sample | place: Denmark | collected 2008 | reverse complement strand
GCGGCGTCGAGATCAGCGACGTTTCCTGTTATCAGTCCGGCAGCGGCAAGACAAAGGCGCTCGGCTCCGCCGAATCCGGCCAGATCGAGCTTCTGGTCAACGCGGACGGCAGCGAGGGCGAGAATACCTTCACCATAACGGCAAAATCCGAGGCAGGAGAACAGTATACCTTCAAAATCAACGTCCCCTATAAGCTGCGCGGCGACGGGACCGTCAAGATCGAGACGAATCTGACCGACGGCCAGAAGGTCATGAACGGAACGAACATCACCCTGACTGTGACCGCATGGAGCGAAAAGGAGGACGGCACTCTGATCGCGCAGATGACTGCCTCGGACGTCGTCGTGACGCTGGACGGCGAGGTGCAGCGCAGCTACGGCTCGTCGGGCGGCAGACTGCAATATACGCTTGTGCCGGAGAACCCGGCGGAGGGCGACGAAAACGAGCATACGCTGGTCATCACCTGCGAGGACACCTACGGCAACAAGGACGTGCTCACGCTGACGCTTCTGGGCGAACGCTCCCGCAAGGGCGAACCCATTGGCCACGCGACGATCTACATCGACATGACGGTGCTGGGCCTCGGCGTGACTGCGCCGCTCAGCTACGAGGTACTTTCCGGCGAACCCGCGTCCTACAGCGTGGCAAAGGCCGTCTGGGGCTATGATGCGGGCGACCCGTTTGGAACAGCCGCAAACACCTTCGGCTGGCCAAGCTCCGAGACCGCTTTTACCGGCAGCTACGACGATAACTTTTATATTGCCCGACTTGGCGACGGGACCAATATGGCCGCCCGCTCCAATGCGCTGCGCGGCAGCTGGTCCAGCTACGGCTCGGACCGTGAATCCGTCCTTGCCGCCATTGACGGCGTCTTCGGCGAAAACTCAGCCTATGCCGCGCTCTGGCGCAGCATCTATCTGGCGGGCATCAGTCTGAACGGCTGTCATAACACCTCCGTCGGAGAGTTTGACTTCACAAACGGCTCCGGCTGGCTGTATTCAATCGGCGGCGGAACCTATTATCCGACTACGAGTCTTGCTGATTACGAATTGCAGGACGGCGACGTGCTGGTGCTGCGCTATACGCTGGCCTATCAGCGCGACGTCAGCAGCGCCGATCAGGAAAACGCGTTCTGCGTGTCCATGCTCAACGGTTCGATGAACGTCTCGCACAAGTGGCAGACCGTCACCGGTGCGGACGGCGCAGAGCAGACCGTCTGCACCAGCTGCGGCAAGCTCCGCGCGTGCGAGCACCCGCAGACGGAATACCGCGAGACAGAGGACGGAACGATGTGCTACGAATTCTGCCTCAAGTGCCAGAAATCCGTCACAGAGCCGGAGGCGCACGACTGGCAGATCGAGCAGATCGAGCAGAATGACGAGCAGCACCGCAAGATCTGCTCCCGCTGCAAAAAAGAGGTCGAAGAAGGTCATCGCTTTGAATTTATAGAGGACACCGCCACCTGTGAGCAGGCGGGCGAGAAGCTCTCCCGGTGCCTGGACTGCGGCTATGAAAAGCACGAGCCGTCTGAGAAGCTCAACCATACGCCCGTGATCCAGCACAACGAACAGGAGCACTGGGAGGAATGCGAGATCTGTCACGCGGAGATTGAGGGCACGCGCGGCGAGCACCGCTACGAATGGGACGACGGCCTGCGGGATTGGGTCTGCACCTGCGGCTATACCCACACGGAGCTTTGCAATGGAACGCTGGAGGCGATTGAAGCCTTGTGCACGTGCAGCCATGAGACGACCCGGTGCAGCCTGTGCGGCAAAACGTTTGAGCGCGACGTGCCCGGCGCGTTTGAGTACCCGCACAGCTATGAGATCGTCCTGGCCGAATGCACGTGCAGCCTTGAGGTAAAGCGCTGCGTGTACTGCGGCGACAAAACAGAGCAGCCGGGCACATACGAGAACTATCCGCACAGCTATGAAAACGGCTTCTGCCGCTTCTGCGGCGCGCCGGAGCCAGTCACTCCCGGCCCGGACCCGGATCCAAATCCCGAACCCGGCCCGGAGCCCGATCCGGGCACAGAGGACGGCACAGAGGAATAAACAGGAGGAACACAGATGCAGGAAAAAATCAAGGAAATTTTAGACCAGATCGAAACCGTGATCGTTGGCAAGAACGAGGTCATGGAGCGTATCCTGATGGCGATTCTGGCGGGCGGCCATGTCCTGATGGAGGACGTGCCGGGTGTCGGAAAAACGACGACGGCCATGACGTTCGCGCGTGTGCTGGGACTGGAAACGCGCCGCGTGCAGTTCACCTCCGATACCATGCCGTCGGACATCATCGGCTTTTCTGTCTACGATAAGGACACCGGAAAGCTGGTCTATAAGCCCGGCGCAGTCATGACGAACCTGCTGCTGGCCGACGAGATCAACCGTACCTCCAGCAAAACGCAGTCCGCACTTCTGGAGGCAATGGAGGAGGGCCATGTCAGCATCGACGGCAAAACGCATCCGCTGCCCGACCCGTTTATCGTCCTTGCAACGCAGAACCCCGCTGGCTCCGCCGGTACGCAGATGCTGCCGAACTCGCAGCTTGACCGTTTTCTGGTCAAGCTGACCATGGGCTACCCGGACTTCAAAAGCCAGGTCAGCATTCTCGAAGAGCGGCACACGGAAAACCCGCTTGACCGCGTCCACCCCGTCGTCGGCGCGGAGGAACTGAACGCGCTCAAGCAGCGTGCGGCAGCTGTGGAAATGAAGACAAGCGTTTATGAATACGTCACGCGTCTGGCGGAGGCGACGCGCGTGCACCCGCTGGTGCAGCTGGGCCTCAGCCCGCGCGGCGCGCTGGCCGTTTGCCGGATGGCAAAGGCGTATGCCTATGTGCAGGGCCGGGATTACGCGATGCCCGAGGACGTCGCGGCGATCTTCCCGGACGTCTGCTGCCACCGCCTGATGCTGAGCACAAAGGCCCGCATGATGGAGCGCAGCGCGGAGCAGATCGTGGATGAAATCCTGAAAAACGTGGAAATGCCGGTGATCCGGAAGAGCCGGGAGGGCGTATGACCGTACTTCGGATCGGATATGCGCTGCTCCTGCTGACGGTTCTGGGGCTGGACGCGTTCTGCGGCAGCATCCTGAGCGCAGCGGCGACAGCCCTTCTCGTGCTGACGCCGCTGGTCTGCGCTTTGCTGCATCTGCGTGCGGCGAAAAAGCTGCGCGTGCGGCTGGATGCGCCGGTCAATCTGGAAAAGGGCGAAGAGGGTACGCTGCGCATCCGCGTGGAAAACACAAGTGCACTGCCTGTATGCCTGCTCGGTGTGCGGCTGCGGCTGACAAATCTGCTGACCGGCCAAACCGCCGTCCGGCACTACCGGCTGACGGCCCGGCCCAAAAGAACCGGCGTGTCGGAATACCGCATTTCCAGCGCACACTGCGGCAGAATTCAGCTGACGGCAGAGCGCTGCCGCCTGTATGACCCGTTCGGGCTCATCGGCATCCGGCTGGGTGAGCCTGCGGTCGCGGCCATGACCGTGCAGCCAAAGGGCTTCGTGCAGAGCGTCTATGTTTCACCGGACGCGAATTGTCCGGACGACAGCGAGAATTATGCACCCGACCGGACGGGATACGATCTGGCCGAGGTCTACGCCCTGCGCGAATACGCGCCCGGCGACAGCCTGCGGCAGATGCACTGGAAGCTGTCCAGCAAGCTTGACAAGCTGGTCGTCCGGGAGCCGTCGCTTCCCGTGCGCCGCTCCGTGCTGGTGTTCTGGGAGCGGACGCAGACCGCCTCGCCGGAGCAGTCCGACGCGCAGGCCGACGTTGTCGTCACAGCCTGCCGGTCGCTGCTGGAATCCGGCGTGCAGTTCACCGTCTGCTGGAACGATGCGCAGGAGCAGCAGTGCGTGAGCCAACCCGTGCGCAGTGTCGATGAATTGACGGGCCTTCTGCCGCGTTTGCTCTCCGCAGGCACGGCACAGGGCGAAAGCGGCGCGGCGCTGTTCAGCCGGAGCAGCGGCGAGGCCGTCCTGTCGCACATTCTGTACATTACGGGCCGTGTCCCGGAGGATGCGGCTGAGCTCGGGCGCTTCGGCCGCCTGACCATATTAAGCTGCGGGGCAGACGCGCCGGAGGCGATCGCCTTCGACGCAGAGCACTATGCCGAGCAGCTTTCCGAACTCGAAATTTAAGGGGGAACGGGCATGAAAAAACAGGATACTGCCGCGTTTTCCCTCATCCGCTGCGATACGGAGAAAAAAATGCCCGCACTGGCGGTGCGTGCAATCCGTGCTGCGCTCTTTTTCGCCGGACTTCTGGCTGTGGCACAGGGAGCCGCCGGGATCTGGACAAACTACGGCTGGCTCTGGGCCGCCGCAGGCGCTGCGGCGCTGGTCTGGCAGAGCGTGGCGCTTGGACTTCCGCGCCGCTGGCTCCGCGTTGTGCTTCCGCTGCTCTGCCTGATCTGCGCAGCGGCCTTTTCCAGGCGCTTCCTCGCGGGAGCCATTACGGTCAGCAGCTCCGCGGGCGAGACGCTGACGAAGGCCACGGGACATATCCTCCTGCCGCTCGCCGGAGTGGGAGCGGACGCGGCACTTTTTGTGGTTATTTCGGCGGCACTGCTCGGCACGCTCTGTGCCTATGCTGTCCGCTGGTCGCCGACCGTCTGCGGCCTGCTGCTGACGGTGCTGTCTGCGGCGCTTCTGGCGCTGCTCAGGCCGGATTCAGCGCAGGTCTGGATGGCGGTGTGCCCGCTCTGCGCGGCTCTGCTGCTGGCAGGCGGCGCGGCAGACCGCAAAGAATCCGTTCCAATGCTTTTGAATTATGGCGCGCTGCTGGCAGCGGCAGGCGTGCTTGCAGCTGCACTGCTGGCCGTACCGGGACTGCGAAGCGGCACATTGTTTTCCGAGTGGGGAACGGCTTCCCGCACCGCATTGCACCGGCTCCGGTACGAATCCGGGCAGGCTGTGCTGCCGGAAGGGGAGTTTTCCAACTATTCCGCCGCACCGGAGCAGACATCATGCCTGACCGTCACGATGGAGCAGCCGACGGCGCTCTATCTGCGCGGCTTCACCGGCGATACCTTCACCGGCACGGCATGGCAGGCGCTTGATGCGCAGACGCTTGCCGAACAGACCGATCTGCTGTACTGGCTGCATAAGGAGGGCTTCTACCCGCAGACGCAGCTTGCCGCCGCGTCGCGCGGTCTGCACCGGCAGGAGCAGACGCAGACAGTCCTGATTGAAAATACCAGCGCTTGCAGCGCCTATGTATACGCGCCCTACGCGCTCTCCGCGCTCCCGCAGGAAAGCGCACTGCGCACAGACAGTCTGGAAAGCACCCAACTCCCGGCCAGCGGCCTGCGCGGAGCGCGGCAGTATCGCTTCACCATGCCCCTTGCCCCGGAGCAGACCGCAGCGGAGTTATTGGACGCGCTGCGGGAGCAGCCGGAGAAGGCAGACGCCTATCTCAGCGCAGAGGGCAGCTACCGTGCGTTCGTGCAGGAGCAGGACGTGACGCTGCCTGCGCAGATACGCGCACAGCTTGCTCCGATTCTGGATGAACTCTGCCGGGAATACGGCTCCGCCGGTTCTCTGACGCCGGAGCAGGCGCAGCTCTGCACGGCGCGCTTTCTCGAACAGCTGGACTCGCTCCGCGAAGCCGGAACGCCGTTGCCGCTGGACGAGCTTGTAAAGGATACAACCTACCAGACCGCGACCCTGACCGTTCTGGCGCTTCGCTATTACGGCATCCCCGCGCGCTATGCCGAGGGCTTCGTTCTCACGCAGGAGACTGCCGCGCGTGCGCAGGCCGGTTCTGCAATTACCCTGACTGCGGCGGACGCGCAGGGCTGGGCTGAGGTCTATCAGGACGGCGTCGGCTGGATGCCGCTGGCTCTCACACCGGGCTACGGAGAGTTGACGGATATTCTTTCCCCGCATCAGTCCGAATCCGCCAGTCAGACCGGCGACGCACACACGGACGACGGTTCCATCGCGCAGGCGGAAACGATTGAGGACGAAGCGGACGAAACAGAGGATACACCGCAGGAGCAGCCGGATGACGGCGCGCAGAGCGCCCCCGCAGTCAAAGCGCGGCTCTGGCTCTGGATCGTGCTGGCAGTTGGACTTCTGCTTTTCCTGCTGGCAGCCGCCGCGCTGCGCTATGCGCTCATCCGCCGCAGATGGCGCTACCGGTTTGAGCGAACTGCACCCGCGCAGTCTGTTGCCTGGGTGACGGGGGCGCTTGCGGCGCTATGGCCCGCGATGGGGCTTGGCTACGACGGCGGCTCGGTCTTTACGTTCGGCGAATCGCTCCGGGAGTCGGATGCGGAATACGCCGGAGCGGTTCGTGACCTTGCTGCGCTGAACGGCGAGGCCCGTTTCAGCAGTCACACTATGACGCGCGAACAGGCGAAGCGCGCCCTCCGGGTTTGGAAACAGACGGTAGACCGCCTGCAAAAGACTGTACCGCTGCCGCGCCGCGCGTGGCTGAAATGGATTCGCTGCCTGTACTGATAGGGGAGGACAGATATGAAACAAAAAAAGGTCCGGTTGCTCGGGCTGCTGCTTGCGGCCGTCATGCTGCTGGGCTGCCTGCCGGTGCAGGCACTGGCAGCGGAGGGCGGCTGGTTTTACCTCGCTGCCGACTGGAACGGCACGCTTCTGATCGCGCCGGAGCGCATCAGCTACACGGCGGATCAGACGCTTTACGAAGCGCTGAACGCCAGCGGCCACAGCTTTGGGCCGGACGAGAACAGCGTGACGCAGATCGATGGCAAAACGGGCAATTTCATCCGCAGTGATGAAACCGGGAGCCACGACCTGACGCGAAACGCCGCGCAGGCCGGGATCCGGTATCTCTGCTTCACAGACAGGCTGACGGCGCAGCCGTCGGATGCCATGCAGAGCCTGATCGCTGCTATGGCCGATTACCGGCTGGAGGAGCCGGATGTGCAGCTGGCCGCAAAGGTAGCGTATAATGCCGCCTGCGCCGGATACGTCACGGCGGACGATAATGCGGCGCTCAGCCTGTACACGGCGCTTCATAACGCGGTCGAGCAGTACAAGCAGACGCTGGACGGCCCAAAATATAACGTTACCTTCTCGGACCGGAACAGCGTCTGGCAGTCCGGCGATACGCTGTATGCCGAGAACCAGTATGGCCGCGTCTATCAGGACGAGAACGGCAGCGGAATGCTTTCGCTGCCCGCCGGAAGCTATACCTTTACCATGCAGGCGCAGTCCGGCGGCGTGACGGGCAGCGTCACGGTTCCGGAGCAGACCTCCGTGACTGCCGTGCTTGACAGGACCGACTGGCTCAAAGCGGACGGCTTCATGCTTTCATCCGCGTCCAAAACGGAGTTTGACGGCAGCAAGCTTCCCGTGGAGAAGAAGACGGCGCGTGAATTGACCGCCGTGGTGGACGACAGCTTTACCGGAACGCTCTACGCGTTCTGGCCGTATGACACGCGTGTGTTTCCGGATGCAAGCAAGCTGAAGCTGACCGCAATCTATACCCCGGCGGGCGGCACAGAGCCGCAGCAGGCCGAACAGGCGCTGAAATCCAGAACCAGCGGCGTGGACGGCGTGCTTGCCGTCGGTATGCAGGGCAATACCGTCGTGTACCGCGCCGACACGCAGGACGCGCAGGGCATGACGCAGTATCAGGACTATACGCTCACCATCCGCCGTGCCCCGACGCTGAAGCAGCTGCGCGTGACGGAGGAATCCGGCGCGCCCGCCGCGCTGGAGTCGTTTGACGAGAGCACGCGGACATATACCTGGCAGGTGCTCAGCGAACAGGTCACGCTGGCCCTGACACCCACGGCAGAGGGCTATACGCTCTTTGCCGACGGTGAAGACGTCACGCAGACGGGCGGCTACACGCTTTCCATCAATGAAACGGAGAAAAGCGTATCCATCGAGGTGCGGGCCGGAGACGAAGCGACACAGTATACGTTGGTTCTGAAAAAAACAAACAGCTGTACCGTTCGCATTCCGGTCGAATCCGCAGATGTTGACCTGACGGTCTGCGATGCAAGCGGACAGATCTTCAAGGGTGTCTATGTCGCGGCTGCAAATCAGTACCGGTTCACGCTGGTTCCCGGTATGCAGTATACCTATACGGCGACAAAGGATACGTATTATCATGCAACGGGCAGCTTTACGGCCAAGGACGGCCCGCTGTCAAAGGTCACTGTGCAGACCGGCGACTGGCTGACAGAGCTGGCTCTGAGCAAGGACAACCTGACGTCCAGCAAGGGCAATATTCCGCTCGACCAGACCTTTGACCCGGCCAGCCATGCCTATACGGCGGCTGTGGCCGATACGCCCGCTGCAGTCTATCTCTGCATCAACGGCGATATCCAGACGGGCAGCACTGCCTTCCTCGCGCAATACCGCACCATCACCAACACCGCGCAGGACGACCAGCTGCTTGAGACGCAGATCACCTCCGCCCAGCTCGGAACGCCTGTGTTCCTGCGGAACCTGCTTCTGAACCAGAACGGACGCGGCAATACGCTCACGATCCGCTGCCAGCGCACCGCCGGGAGCGTCACCTACTATCAGGAGTATATCGTCACGCTCCGGCGCACGCTCTCGCTGCGCGATCTTTCACTTGCCTGCGCCGGACAGGCGCAGACGCTCACGTACGGCGGCGGCACGGGCTATTCTGCTGCGGTGTGGGACTATACCGTCACCATGCCCGCGGCTGCACAGACGCTTTCCGTCTGCGCAGAGGTCTATCCTGCGGATGCCGCCTGCTACCGCGATAACGGCAGCACCGGCTATCGCGTCTGGATGGACGGACAGGAGCTGACGCCCGGCGCGGCTGCCGATGTACAGCTGAACGGCACGGCGGAGCCGGAGACTATCACGCTGACGCTGACGAATGACTTTGCGGGCGAAGAAACGGCTTCGGAGTACCGGCTCCAGGTGCAAAAGGCGCAGCCGGTCCTCTTCACGCCGCAGCTGACGCCCACGGACGCGCTGATGTTTGTCTGCGATACGCTCTCCAAAACACGCGTCTGGCCGGATGCAGACGGCGCGTATGAGCTGTTTGACGGCTATACCTATCAGTACCTGCTGACCTGCCCCGGCTATGCGGGCCGGAGCGGGACCATCGAACCGTCGCACAGCGCATCCGGTGCGCTCGTTCTGAAAATCGACGAGGACGCTGTTGTCGTTACGGGCGGCGCGGCCCGCGCCGCAATGACCCTCAGCGCTGCGCAGAAGAACGAAACGCTGCGGCAGCTTCCCGCCGAATGGGCCGATTTCCGCGGAACGAGCTATGACGCCAATGGCACGCCCGGCGGCACCGCAGGCAGCAACAACGCCGTCGTATCTATCCAGATGCCGGTGGATGCCGACGCGTCCACGCTTTACTGGTCGAATGCGATCGGCAGCGGCATAGACAGCGGCTCGACCGGCTGCCCGCTGCTGGTGGACGGCGTTCTGATCGTCTGCGCGGGGGATATGATCTGCCGCGTCGACCCGGTTTCCGGCGAGATCCTGATGAAGGCCAAAATGGATCGCGCGTCGAGCTTTTCCATCACGCCTCCGGCCTATGCCAATGGCATGGTGTTCGTCGGACTTTCCGACGGTACGATCCAGGCGTTCAACGCCGAAACGCTGCAATCGCTCTGGATCTACCATGACCCGCTCGAGGGCCAGCCGAACAGCCCGATCACCGTCTGCGGCGACTATCTCTACACCGGCTTCTGGCGCAGCGAGGAATCTCCCGCAAACTTTGTCTGCCTGTCCATCACGGACGAGGACCCGGCGCGCACGGATGAAGAAAAGACCGCCTGCTGGTATTGGACGACGCCAGGCGGCTATTACTGGGCAGGCGCGTATGCCTGCGAGGACTATGTTCTGGTCGGCACGGACGACGGCGCGGACGGAAGCAAGTCCATGACCGGGAGCCTTCTGATGCTCGACGCGAAGACCGGACGACTGCTCGACAAATGGGACGGCCTCTGCGGTGACGTGCGCAGCACGATCTGCTATGATAAAGCGACCGATGCCTTCTGTTTTACCACGAAGGGCGGTTGGCTCTGCAGCGTAAAAACCGGGAAAACGTCCGACGGCTGGCAGCTGCGGACAGGCAGCAAGTGGACGCTGAAGCTGGAAAACGGCACGAGCACCGCGCAGGCCATGAGCACCTCAACGCCGGTGGTGTACAATGGCCGTGCCTACATCGGCGTCAGAGGTACGGCGCAGTTCAGCGAGTACGGCGGCCACAGTCTTACAGTTGTGGATCTTGCGTCGCACACGATCGCCTACCGCGTCCAGACGCAGGGCTATCCGCAGACATCCGGCATTCTCACGACGGCCTATGAAGAGACGACCAGCTATGTCTATGTCTATTTCGTCGACAATTATACGCCCGGCAAGCTCCGCGTCCTGCGGGACAAGGCAGGGCAGACGCGTGCAGACTATGTCACGGAGGAATCCGGCGTGGATACGCCCTATGTCCTCTTTACGCCCAGCGGAAAGGACGCGCAGTATGCAATCTGCTCGCCGGTCGTGGATTCCTATGGCGTGATGTATTTCAAGAACGACAGCGCGAAGCTCATGGCCTTCGGGCCGTCGGTCACGCTGGAAATTACCCGTCAGCCGGATAAAACGCAGTATCGGGCCGGTGAGGTCTTCGACCCTGCCGGTATGCAGGTCGATCTCGTCTATGCGAACGGCCTGCGGCGGGACGTGACAAAGTATGTCCAGTGGTCGGAGGACCCGCTTACGGAGGAGGATGCGGCAATCGACATCCGCTTCCCCTATGTCCGGTACCACGATCAGGACAGCGAGGAGTCCGGCCGTCTCACAAACGTCAAAACGCAGACGCCGACCGCGTCCGTCAGGCTGACGGCCGAACCCGGAACGGTGGAAAACGGCCGGATCGGCATGCTGACCTGGGCCTATGATATCAAAACCGGCTCGCTTACGATCAGCGGCGAATTTGAAAATGGCCAGAAGCTGGCCGTGGCCTATTATGATCAGAATGGACGCATGGTGCAGGTAAGGCTGCTGACGCAGGCACAGACGCTTGCGGCAGTTGAAAACGGCGCGCGGATCCGCCTGTTCCTGCTGGATCAGGATAACCAGCCGGTCTGCCGGGCCATGACAGTAAAGAGGTAACAGCATGAAAAGAATACGAGCGGTTGCGCTGCTTCTGGCGCTGTGCCTGCTCCTGTCCGCCTGTGGCGGCACGCAGACGCCGCTGGAACGGACGGCAAAGTACCTGAAATCAGCGGTGCCGGAGCCGGGCTACGGTTCGCTGGACGGCGACTGGATCGTGTTTGGTCTGGCGCGTGCCGGGGCAGATCTGTCGGACGGATATTTTGACCGGTATTATACGGCGGTCGAAGCCGCCGTGCAGGCGGCAGACGGAACCCTCGACGAGAACCGGTATACCGAGTATTCCCGCCTGATCCTTGCCCTCACGGCGATCGGGCGCGACCCGCAAAACGTCGGCGGCTATAATCTGCTCCTGCCGCTGGCAGACCTCGAAAAGACGACGGCACAGGGCGTCAACGGCGCGGCGTTCGCGCTGCTGGCGCTGGACTGCGGCGGCTATGAGCTCCCGCAGAATTCCGCAGCCGCCGTGCAGGCGACGCGCGACGGCTATGTCGACGCAATTCTGACCCGGCAGAATGCCGACGGCGGCTGGAGCCTCGGCGGTGGCGCGTCAGATCCCGATCTGACCGCCATGGCCCTGCAGGCGCTTGCCCGCTACCGCAGCCGCGCGGACGTGTCCGCGGCAGTAGAAGCCGGGCTTTCCTGTCTGTCGCAGATGCAGGAGGAAAACGGCGCGTTTTCCTCCTGGGGCACAGAGAGCAGCGAGTCGGTCAGTCAGGTGCTCACAGCACTGACGGAGCTTGGCCTCTCGCTGGATGACGCGCGTTTTGTGAAGAACGGGCAGACGCTGGAGGACGTGCTCCTGCGCTTCGCGCAGGACGACGGCAGCTTCGCCCATACGCCGGAGGACGGAGGCAACCTGCTTGCTACCACGCAGGCGTTCTACGCCCTCACCGCTCTCCAGCGCGCCCGCGACGGAAAACCCACCCTCTACGATATGTCAGACGTTACGCCCTGAAAGCCTGCACCCCAATCCTCACCCTGCCGCACGGCAAGGTGAGGATTTTTGCGTTTTACAGCACACACCAGACACTTTCCCTGTACACAGACACCGATCTGTGCTATAATCATCAAATAAAACTGGACGATCAGGAGGCAGAACTATGATTCCGACCAGAGAGCAGGCATGGGCCCTGCTGTGTGAATATAATGAGGGTGAATTCCACCGCCTGCACGCGCGTATCGTGGGCGATGTGATGCGGTATTTTGCCGCCCAGCTTGGCTATGCCGATGAGGCGGACTTCTGGCAGACCGTCGGTATCCTGCACGATCTGGATTTTGAGCAGTATCCCGACCAGCACTGCACGAAGGAGGCGCAGATCCTGCGCGAACGCGGCGTGGACGAGCGCCTTGTCCATGCGGTCGTCAGCCACGGCTATCTGCTCACCGTCGACGTGCAGCCGGAGCACCAGATGGAAAAGGTGCTCTACGCCACGGACGAGCTGACCGGCCTGATCGGCGCAGTCGTGCGGATGCTGCCGACAAAAAGCGTGCAGGACCTTCAGCTCAAGTCGCTCAAAAAGAAGTTCAAGGACAAGAAGTTCGCCGCAGGCTGCTCGCGCGAGGTCATTGAGCGCGGTGCGGATATGCTCGGCTGGAGCCTTGACGAGCTGATGGAGCGCACGATCACCGCCATGCAGGCGTCCCTGGCTGCCAATGGAAACTGAAAAGGTACTGGTCGCCATGTCCGGCGGCGTGGATTCCTCCGTCGCGGCCAAGCTGCTGACGGACGCAGGCTTCTCCTGCATCGGCTGCACGATGAAGCTCTATGATAATGAAGACGCGGGCATTCCGAAGGCCAACACCTGCTGTTCGCTCGACGATGTCGAGGACGCACGCAGCGTGGCCTACCGCCTCGGTATGCCGTATTATGTCTTCAACCTCAAGGACAAATTCGCCGAGTGCGTCATCGACCGCTTTGTGGACGCCTATGAGCACGGCATTACGCCGAACCCCTGCATCGACTGCAACCGCTATCTGAAATTCGAAAAGCTGTTTGAGCGCGCCGATATCATGGGCTGCCGCTATATCGCCACCGGGCACTATGCCCGCATCGAGCGGGAAGGGGAGAAGTACGTCCTCAAAAAGGCCCTCGACGAGACGAAGGACCAGAGCTACGTGCTCTACGATCTGACACAGGAGACGCTTGCGCGGGTCAAGTTCCCGCTTGGCAGCCTACGCAAGACCGAAGCGCGTGAAATTGCCGCCGAAGCCGGCCTGATCAACGCCCGCAAGCACGACAGTCAGGACATCTGCTTTGTCCCGGACGGCGATTACGCGAAGGTCATCGAGAACCGCACCGGCAAAACGCCCGAACCAGGCCCGTTCCTCGACCTGAACGGCAATGTCGTCGGCACCCACCGCGGCATTATCCACTATACCGTCGGCCAGCGCCGGGGCCTGCGGATGCCGTCGGACGGCAAAATTTACGTCGTGAAGATCCTGCCGGAGCGGAACGCCGTCGTCGTCGGCCCGAACGAGGCGCTGTTTACAAGAGAATGCCTTGTGCCCGGTATGCACTGGATCTCCGGCGAAGCGCCCGCGCTTCCGTTCCGGTGCAGCGCAAAAACGCGCTACCGCCAGCC
>UMKE01050670.1_pt1 | contig 14021 bp, 14 predicted proteins | sample 1966231 | NCBI WGS metagenome assembly UMKE01 (sample SAMEA4836168, study PRJEB28245) | human gut metagenome | biome: gut microbiome; material: fecal sample | place: Denmark | collected 2008 | reverse complement strand
GATATTCAACAGATGTAGATGTATTAGAAAAATTAGTAGAAGAACATCCTGTAATAGAAAAAATATTAGAATATAGACAATTAATGAAACTAAATTCAACATATGTAGAAGGAATTAAACCATATATAAACCCAAAAACAAAAAGAATACACTCATTTTTTCATCAAACAATAACAGCGACAGGAAGAATAAGTTCAACAGAACCAAATCTTCAAAATATTCCAACAAGATTTGAATTAGGAAAACAATTAAGAAAAGCATTCAAACCAGCAGAAAATTATATTTATATAGATGCAGATTATTCACAAATTGAATTAAGAGTATTAGCACATATTTCAAATGATGAACATATGGTACAAGCATTTATAAATGGAGAAGATATACATAGGCAAGCCGCATCAAAAGTATTTAATATTCCAATAGATGAAGTAACAAAAGAACAAAGAAGTAATGCAAAAGCAGTAAACTTTGGAATTGTTTATGGTATAAGTGATTTTGGATTAGGAGAGCAATTACATATATCAAGAAAAAAAGCGAAACAATATATAGACCAATATTTGGAAATGTATTCTGGAATAAAGAAATTTATGGAAAATATTGTAGAAAGTGCAAAAGAAAAAGGATATGTTGAAACAGAATTTAAAAGAAGAAGATATATACCAGAATTAAAATCAAATAATTATATGGTAAGACAATTTGGACAAAGAGTAGCAATGAATACACCAATTCAAGGAACAGCAGCAGATATAATGAAAATAGCAATGATTAATGTTATGAAAGAATTAAAATCAAGAAATATGAAATCTAAAATAGTATTACAAGTACATGATGAAATGATGATAGAAACAGCATTGGAAGAAGTTGATGAAGTAAAAGATATTTTAAAAGAAAAAATGGAAAATGCAATAAAATTAAGAGTACCACTTATAGCAGAAGTTTCAGAAGCTACAAACTGGTATGATTGCAAATAAAAAAGGTGGCAGGTGTCACCTTTTTTTATTTGTTATTCAGAAATACTTGAAAAAAATGCAAAAAAATAGTAAAATAGAATACGTAAAGAAAAGAGGAAAATATGTATTTAATTGTAGGATTAGGAAATCCAGAAGAAGAATATAGTAAAACAAGACATAATATGGGATTTAATACAATAAATAAAATTTCGCAACAATATAATATTGAGGTAAAACAAAACAAATTTCAAGCATTATATGGAAGTGGAATGATAGAAAAAGAAAAAGTAATATTATTAAAACCACAAACATATATGAACTTAAGTGGAAATAGTGTTAAAGAAGTAGTAGATTTTTATAAAATAGAAAAAGAAAAAATATTAGTAATATATGATGATATGGATATAGAACCTGGAAAAATAAAAATAAGAAAAAAAGGTAGTGCAGGTGGACATAACGGAATGAAAAGCATTATACAGATGATTGGAACAGAAGAATTTCCAAGAATAAGAGTTGGAATAGGAAGACCAATTCATAAAGATGATGAAATAAATTATGTAATAGGTGCAATCCCAGAAGAAGATTTAAAAAGACTAGATGAAGGAATAGAAAAAGCCCAAAAAGCAGTAGAGGAAATATTAAGAAATGGTGTTGACTCTGCAATGAACAAGTATAATTAAGTACAGTATGAATAAGGAGAAAAAACAAAATGATAGAAATAATTATTGACAAAGAAGAAGAGAAAAAAACAATAGGTGTTATTGAAAATGGAAAATTGATAGAAGTATATGAAGAAAACAAAGAAAACAAACATGAAAGAAATGAAGGGAATATATATGTTGGAATTGTAAAAGATATAATTCCAGGTATGCAAGCAGCTTTTATTGATATAGGAACAGAAAAAAATAGTTTCATACATGTAAGAGATATAATGCCACAAATCGATGAAAAAATTGAAAGAAAAGAAGAAAAGAAAATAAAAGACCTTGTAAAACCAAAACAAAAATTGTTAGTACAAGTTCAAAAAGATAGTAATGATAAAAAAGGTGCAAGAACAACAACACATATAAAACTTACAGGAAAATATGTAATTTTATTACCTCAAACAACTATCGTAACAGTATCTCAAAAAATACAAGACGAAACAGAAAAAAATAGATTAATAAAACTTGTAAAAGAAAATTTACAAGAAAATATGGGAGCAATAATAAGAACAGTAGCTGAAAAAAAAGAAAATGAAATTATAATTGAAGATTTACAAAAGCTTCAAGAGCAATGGAAAGACATATATCAAAAATTTAAAAAATCAGATAGTAAGTCACAATTATTATATACAAGTCCAAGTATAGTTGAAAAAATAATGCTAGATTTACCAAGTGAAAAAATAGATTCTATTATAGTAAATACCAAAGAAGATTATTCAGAACTAGAACAAGTGGTAAGTCACAAAATAAAATTGGCATTAGAAGAAAATAAAAATTTAATAAAAAAATATGAATTAGAAAATCAAATAGAAAAAGCAAAACAACGTAAAGTATGGCTAAATTGTGGAGGATTTATAACAATAGACCCAACAGAAGCATTAGTAGCAATAGATGTAAATTCGGGAAAGTATACAGGAAAAAATACATTAGAAGAAACTGTTTATAAAGTAAATTATGAAGCAACTATAGAAATAGCAAAACAATTAAGATTAAGAGATATTGGTGGAATAATAATAATTGATTATATAGATATGAAAGATATTGAACATAAAGAAAAAATAGAAAAATTATTAAAAGAAACCTTAAAACAAGATAGAGCTAAAACACAAGTAGAAGGATTTACAAAATTAAATTTAATGGAATTAACAAGAAAACATATTTGTGCACATAATAGCTAAAATCAGGAAGGAAGTAAAAGTGAAAGTAGGATTTGTATCACTAGGATGTAGCAAAAATTTAATAGACACAGAAATAGCAATTGGACATTTTAAAAATAATAATTATGAAATAGAAAATAATCCAGAAAAAGCAGATATAATAGTAATAAACACATGTGGATTTATTGCTTCAGCAAAAGAAGAAGCAATAAATACTATTTTGGAAATGGCAGAATATAAAAAGAAAAAATGTAAATATTTAATAGTAATGGGCTGTTTAGTTCAAAGATATTATACTGATTTAGTTAAAACATTACCAGAAGTAGATCTATTTATAAAAATAGATGAATATGGTGAAATGTGGAAAAAGATTCAAGACTTGGTAGAAAAAAATAAAGTAGAAAGAAGTACAACAAAAGTTGTAGAAAAAGTCTCAGAAATTAAACAGTTACCAATGCCAGAATTTAATGAATTTTATGATAGAGTTGTAACCACTGGAAAAAATTATGCATATTTAAAAATTGGCGAAGGTTGTAGTAATATGTGTACATATTGTGCGATTCCATATATCAGAGGAAAATTTATAAGTAGAAAAATGAAAGAAATATTAGATGAGGCTGAAATGTTGGTCAAAAAAGGAATAAAAGAATTAATTGTAATTGCACAAGATACAACCAAATATGGTGTAGATATATATGGTGAGCCAAAACTTGCAGAATTATTACAAAAATTATCAGATATTGATGGTATAAAATGGATTAGATTTTTATATTCATATCCTGAGGGAATAACAGATGAGCTTATAGAAGTAGTAAAAAATAATGAAAAAATTTGTAAATATTTTGATATTCCAATACAACATATTTCAAATAAAGTTTTAAAAAGAATGAATAGAAAAACAAATAAAGAACAAATTGAAAGTATAATATCAAATATCAGAAATAAAATTCCAAACGTTGTATTAAGAACTAGCTTAATAGTAGGTTTTCCAGGAGAAACAGATGATGATTTCAGAGAATTAGAAGAATTTGTAGAAAAAACAAAATTTGATAAGTTAGGAACATTTATGTATTCTAAAGAAGAAGGAACGCCAGCAGCAAGACTTCCAGAACAAATACATGGAAACACAAAAAAATCAAGATATAATAAAATTATGTCAATACAACAAAAAGTATCAAATGAAAACTTAAAAAATAAAATAGGAAAAAATGTTGAAGTATTAATAGAAGATATTTCATTTGATGGAAAATATTTAATAGGTAGGACATCACAAGATGTTCCAGAAGAAGATGGAATTATTTATGTTGAAAATAATAATTTTGAAAGTAAAGTAAATTCTTTTGTCAATGTGAAAGTAACAGAAGTAAAAGAATATGATTTGATAGGAAAAATTGTATAGATTTATTTCTTAAAAGGAGAGAATATTGTAATGAGTCAAAAAAGGATAGAAAAAGAAGAATTAAAGAGATTTATAGAAGTTAATGAAGGTGTAAAAGAACAAATTGGCAAACATGAAAGTCAATTAGTAGAGACTAAATATTATAAAGATTTGGTAATAGAAACAAAATTAGGACCAGTTTCTTTAGGAGAAACATATGTGACAATTGAAAGAAACAAAGAAGGTGATATGGAATATCATTTTCGTTGGGTAAAAGAGAATGATAATGGTGAAAAAACTATTGAAGAAAAAATGGTTTTAGACAAAGATGGAAATGTTTTTTGTATAGATGGTTTAAAAGGAGCTCTAGGCAATTCTCAAATGGATGTTGAAGAATTATTTAAAGAAAATGATAAAGAAAAAGGCAGATTAGCTGGAAGCATAAAAGAAAAAGATGAAACATCAAAAGAAGAGAATAAAGAAAATAGAAATGATGAGCAAAAACAAGTGGAAAAAGATTTAAGTAGTGAAGGACAAGATTTAAAGTTAAGTTGTTTTAGAAAAATTACAGATCCACATTTGCAAGAAAGAATGCCAAGTGTATTTGAAAATTCATCAGAATATGCAGTAGCATATTCTGATACAATGAGTAGTTTCGTAATTCTACAAAAATCTACAGAGATTGGTGAAAATGGAGATAAAGTAGAAAAATGGAAAATAAACGAAAGTGTTCAAAAATCAGGAACAAATTATGAGCCAATAATAAGTGTTAGTGCGAATGGTAATGAATTAAAGCAAAAAGTTCCTATGACAATATTGCCAGTAGAAAATGTACCAAATCAAAAAATAGCGATAACAATGGATCCAGAAAACTATGGAAAAATTGATATGGAAACGGTTAATGTAATGACTTGTGGAAAAGAATTAGCAGGACATAAAGAAATGTTAGGAAGATCAACAGGACTTGAAGGAGAAGGAAATGTCAATGGCGAGGGAGTAGAAGATTATGAACTTAGACAAAGATTAGATCGTTCAGGAAAAGATATTACAGGTAATCCAACAGCACAAGATGAACTTATACATGGTGCAAAAAAAGTAATGAAAGAAAAAGACCAAACTGAAAATGGAGTTATAGCTGATGAAGAAACTGAAATTCCAGAAACAAATTTAACATATAAGGATTTAAAAGATGTTACAGGAAAAACAGTTGAAGAATTAGTAGAAGAACAAGGTGATGAAAAATCAATTATTGATATTGCAAAAGAGGTAGAAAATAAAATAAAAGTTGCAGCAAGAGAATGTAATGTATCTGTGGAAGGATATGTAAAAGAATTAAAAAAAGCAGATGGAAAAGATATTGATGAAAAAATAGCAAATGCAAATGAAGAAATAGAAGGACAATATATGGGAAATAATCCAAGACAACATTAAATATAAAATAAAGGAGAAAAAAGATGTTAGTAGAAACATTAATATTTTCGGTTATAGCATTTGCACTATTTGTATATATTTTTTACAGATTAATAAAAGAAAATGATACAAAATATGTAACAATACTTGCAATAGAGGCACTTCGGAATAGCAATAAAATTTATAATGGTTTATAATGATACTCAAAAAATGAATGTTTTTGGAGAAATAATAGTATATTTATTATCAATAGTAGTTCCAATAGGTGTTATTTTAATAACAAAAGCAACTGGAAATATTTCAGAAATTATAAATATAAATATTGTTAGAATATGTTTATTATTCGACAACACAAAACAAGCTAAGAAAATGTTAATAGAAATAGTAACAAAAAATCCAGAAAGTTATAATGGGCATAAAATATTAGCAATGTTATATGAAAAAGAAGGTGGACAAAGAAAAGCTGTAGACGAATATGCGCAAGTAATTAGTATTAATCCAAAAGAATATGATGCATATTTTAAAGTAGCAACATTATTAACAGATTTAGATAAAAAAGATGAAGCAATAGATACATTAACAAACTTATTAAACAAAAAGCCAGATTATCCAGAAGCAACAATAGCATTAGGAGATTTGTTAATAGAAAAAGAAGATTATAAAGAAGCAGCAAACTATTATAATGAAGCATTAAAATATAATCCAACAAGTTTTGAATTAAATTACAATTTAGGAATTGTATATACAATGTTAAATGATTTTTCTAGTGCAAAATTATATTATGAGAAATCAGCGGAATTAAATACTATAATATGTAATACAAAATATAGTTTGGCAGAAATTGCAATAATGTATAAAGAATTAGAAGAAGCAGAAAATTATTTGCTACAAATAGTTGATGATGAAGAATTAGGAGCAGATGCATATTTGGAATTAGCTAAAATTTATATATTAAAAAATGATAAAGAAAAAGCAATACAATATGCAAATGTAGCAATACAAGATTCTCCAAAAAGAATTGTAGAAAAAATCAGAAAAGATACGACTTTTGCAATAATAATAGCTAAATTATCAATACCATTTAACCTAGATTTTGAAGAAGAAAAAGAGCATAAGTTAACTAAAAAAGAATTAATGGCAAAACAGCATTTAGAGGAAATGGTAGAAATAACAAAAAAAATAGGATTTGCAGATTTGAAAATAGAAAAGAAAAATCCAAAAACAAGGATTGAGAAAACTCAAGAAATAGAAAAAGAAAATTAAAATTCATAAAAAAACTCAAATTAAATATAATATATAATATAAATTTAATTTGGAGGGATTATGAAAAATAAATTAGCAGTAATAGGTGGAGATTTAAGAATTGCAAAATTAGCAATAATGCTTGCTAATGATGGAAATGAAGTATATGTATATGGATTAGAGAAATCTGAAGAAATAAGAAGACAAAAAAATATTATTCAATGTGATACAATAAGAAAAGCAATCGATGATGTAGAAATAGTAATTGGACCAATACCATTTTCAAGTAATGGAAATACAATAAATATGCCATTTAGTGATAAAGAAATTACTATTAGAGAAATGATGCATAATATAAATGCAAAAGTTCTTATAGCAGGATCTATTTTACCAGAAGTATATGAAATGGCAAATGATGAATATATAGAGATTATTGATATAATGAAAAGAGAAGAATTAGCAGTATTAAATACAATTGCAACAGCAGAAGGGACAATTCAAGTAGCAATAGAAAATACAAATAGAATTTTACATGGAAGTGAAGTTTTAATATTAGGATTTGGAAGAATTGGAAAAGTCTTAGCAAGAAAACTTGCTGGATTATCAGTAAAGGTAACATGTGCAGCAAGAAAAGATGAAGATTTGGCATGGATAGAAGCATATGGACATAAATCATTAAATATTAATAATTTAGGTGAAAATTTAAGACCATTTGATATAATAATAAATACAGTTCCACATATTATTTTAACAGAACAAAAATTAGAATATGTAAAAAAAGAAACATTGTTAATAGATTTAGCTTCAAATCCAGGTGGAATTGACAAAAAAGCAATTAAAGATAGAAATTTGAAATTTGTTTGGGCATTATCATTACCAGGAAAAGTGGCACCAACAACATCAGCAGAATTTATAAAAAATACAATATATAATATATTAAGAGAAATATATAAAGTTTAAAAGAAGCAAAAGAAAGGAGAGTGTTAATCTAAAAAGATTAACATTATAAAAAATATGGAAATATATCAAGCAATAGTTTTAGGAATAGTTCAAGGATTAACAGAACTATTACCAGTATCAAGTTCAGCACATTTAAAATTAATACCATGGATGTTTAATTGGAACATTCCAGAAAGTTTTGATGTAGCATTACATTTAGGAACATTATTAGCAATAACATTATTTTTCTTCAAAGATTGGTTAGGTCTAATAAAAGGTGGATATGATCAAGTTGTAAAAAAGAAAAAATCAACAGAAGGTAAAATCTTCTGGTACATAGTAGCAGTAACAATTCCAACAGGAATTTTAAGTTTAGTATTAGACAAATTCTCAGGATATATTTGTGACAAATTTAACATAGAATCAATAATGATTGCAATTGCATTAATAGTATTAGGAATTGTACTTTATATTGTTGATAAAAAAGCACCATCAGAAACAAAATATGAAGATATGACATTTAAACAATCATTTTTAATAGGATTATCACAAGCAATAGCAGCAGCATTTCCGGGAACATCAAGATCTGGTATAACAATGACTGTTGCAAGAGCTTTAAAAGTAGACAGAGAAAGTGCTGCAAAATATTCATTTTTATTATCAACACCAATAGTATTAGCAGCAGTACTTGTAAGTATAAAAGACTTTGAATTTACACTTGCATTCTTTATGGGAGTATTATTCAGTTTCTTAGTAGGAATAATTGTAATTAAATTTTTATTAAACTACTTGAAAAAAGGAAGTTTCAAAGGATTTGCTATATATAGAGTAATACTTGGAATAATAGTAATTACTATGACAATTATGAGATAGAATTTGTAAAAGAGGCACAAAAGTGCTTCTTTTTTCATATTATAAAACATAGGAGGAGAATCAATTATGTTTTGTAGAAGATGTTATAGAAATAAAGGATATTATAGAAATAATCAACAAAATGAAATTAGTTTTAATGAGTTAAAAGACAAGGTATCTAAAGGAGCAATTCTAATAGATGTAAGAAGCCCACAAGAATATAATGAAGGACATCTACCAGAGGCACTAAATATACCTGAATATGAAATAAGAAAAGTAAAAAATGAAATGCCAAAATTAAATCAACAAATTGTCGTATATTGTCAATATGGTGGAAGAAGTAGAGAAGCATATAATATGTTAAGAAAAATGGGATATACCAATGTATATTCATTAAAAGGTGGGTTAGAAATGATTTAAAATATATTAGAAAAAATATTAAAAAAAGGTTGATATTTTAAAAAAAATAAAGTAAAATCTATAAAGAATGTTCATAGCAACAAATTATTATAAATAAAGTGAAAGGAATGCTAAAAATGAAAAAGGTAAAAATATTAACAATTGTATTAGCAATAATATTAGTAACATTAATTGCGTTTGGAGGAATATATCTTCCAACACAAAATAGAATGGAAAATAAAGTTAAAGATTATGAGCTAGGAAGAGAGTTAGACAGTCAAAGAGTTATTGAATTAAAAATAAAAGAAACTTCAACTGATAATTCTAAAGAAAATTCATCTGAAGAAACAACAGACTCTGGAAATACAGAAGAAACAGAAAAGTCTGAAGAAACAACATCAACAGAAAATGAATCAACAGAAAATAAATTAACAGAAAAAGATTATGAAAACGCAAAAAAGATAATGGAAAAAAGATTACAAGCATTAGGTGCACAAGATTATACAATATCATTAGATAAAGAAAACGGAACTGTTAGAGTAGAATTAGCAGAAAATGATAATGTTGATATGTATATATATTATTTATGTGCAAGTCAAAAAATAACAATAAAAGATACAGATTCTAAAGATATCCTTTTAAACGATGAGATGATAAAAGGAGCAAAATATTCATATACATCAGATAGTAAAGGAGCATACCAAGTGTATGAAGAAATAGAGCTAACAAAAGATGGACAAGCAAAACTAAATGAATTATTGAATGATTATGCATTATTAGCAACAGATGTGACAGAAATAGAAAATGCAAAAAAGGCAAGTGAATCTGAAAGTACAAAAACAGAATCAACAAGTGAAGAAAATACAGAATCAACAGAAAACACAGATGAACAAAATACAGAAAGTACAGAAACACAAAGCACAACAGAAGAAACATCAAGTAATTCAGAAACAACAAAGAAAACAGCAAAATTATATGTAAATGATACAACATATGATATATCAAAAATAGAAAAAGGAAAAATAACAGTAAAAATAGGAGCATCATCATCAAATACAACATCAGTAAATAATAATATATCAAAAGCTGCAGAGATAGCTATGCTAGAAAATGCTGGAAAATTACCAGCAGACTATGAAGTCGATACAAATAGATATGAATATTCAAGTATAACACAAAAAGAAATTATTTATTTTGCAATCGTAATGATAGCAATATTAGTAATAACATTATTAGTATATTGTGTAATATACAAAAAATCAGGAATATTAGCAAGTATATCATTTGTTGGATTTGTAGCATCATTCTCATTATTAATAAGATATACAAATGTTGCAATTTCAATAGAAGGAATAAGTGCAATAATAATTGTTATGATAATTAATTTAATAATAAATAGAGAAATATTATCAAAAACAAAGAAAATGAATTTAGTAAATGAAGCTGTAAAATCAACATATAAAAACATATATTTAAAATTAATACCAGTTGGAATATTAACAATCGTATTCTGTTTATCTAAATGGGAAAGCTTAAGTAGTTTTGGAATGATAATGTTCTGGGGATTAGTTTTAACAGCAATTTATAATGTAATAGTAACAAGAACATTATTAAATTTAAAAGAGAACAAATAATATAAGATAATATAAGAAAGGAGAAAGTACTAACTTGAATAAAGTTAGTACTTGCTAGAAAAAATGAAAAAGAAAAATGTAATTATATTAGCAATAGCAATGATAATAGTAATTGCTGGGGTTATAGTAGCATCTACAATTGGTTTTAATAAGCAATTAAGATATCAAGATAGCCAAAAAATAGATATATATGTAGCAAGTGAAGTAGATGTTGATAAAATTAAAAGTATAGCCAATGAAGTACTTGGAAAACAAAATATGGTTCAAACAATAGAAATATATCAAGATATGGTAACAATAAGAGCAAAATCTATATCAGATGAACAAAAAGATTCAATAGTAAATAAAATTAAAGAAAACTATGAATTTGAACAAACTGCAGAAAAAACAGAAATAAAAGATATTCCAGCTACAAGAATAAGAGATATGTTTAAAAAATATGTTTTGCCATTTGTATTATCATTTATAATAATATTAGTATATATGGTTGTAAGATATCGTCAAAAAGGTATTTTAAATGTTTTTGCTCAAACAATGGCAATTCCAGTACTTTGCGAGATACTATTAATTAGTTTAATAGCAATTACAAGAATACCAGTAGGAGTATATACACCAACATTAGTATTGGTAGTATATTTAGCATCTATAACATATACAGTTATAAAAGTAGAAAAACAAGCAGACAAGAACTAATAAGGATATCTTTCAAATAAATATTTTATGATATCATTTGAATTTGCTGGTGAAACTTTGATAAAAATATTCTTATCAAGGGTAATCCACATAATTAAATTAAAAGAATGAATATTGTCGATAAATGCGGCAACAATTTCAGAAATTTCAATAGGATTAGAAAAATCTTTTTGCCAAATATTAGATTTTTCTAATTCTATTTTTTTATTTAGAAATTTATTCAAAAATTTTTCTATATCACCATCTTTTTTTGATAATAACATAACTTTTGCATTCATATTATAATCCTTTCAATAAATATTATTTGATAAAAAAATAAAAATATTCAATAGAATAAAATTATAATAAAAGAGCATAATAAAAATGTTCTAATTTTTATTTAGTATGAAAAATTGTAGAGTATATGATTTTTCAGTACAGATTTATTTAGAATGATAGTTTGGAAGAATGTGTTATGAGTTTTTAATAATATAAGAAAGGAATAGAATTATAATGGAAAAAAATCAAAGAATAAATTGCACAGTTCAAAGTTGTGCATATCAAGACCAAAAATCAAAATGTTGTACACTACATGCAATTAATGTAGTTCCTACACCAAATAACAATTCAATGCAATCTGATGAATCAAAATGTGGAAGTTATGAATATAACAATAATTACTAAAAAATAATATACAATCTTGACAAAGTTTTGAAATAGAAATAAAATACTCATGTAATAATACAAAAAGAGGAGTGATTAATATGCCATTAGTAACAACTAAGGAAATGTTTGAAAAATCAATGAAAGAAGGGTTTGCAATTGGTGCATTTAATGTAAATAATATGGAATTAATACAAGGAATTGTTGATGCAGCTGCTGAAAACAATTCACCAGTTATATTACAAGCATCATCAAGTGCAATAAAATATGCTAGAATTAATTATTTAATGAAAATGGTTGAGGCTGCTGTAGAGGAACATCCAAATATTCCGATAGCAATACACTTAGACCATGGTCCTGATTTTGAAACATGTAAAAAGTGTGTAGACAATGGATTCACATCTGTAATGTTTGATGGTTCAAAATATGATTTTGAAGAAAATATCAGACTAACAAAAGAAGTTGTTGATTATGCACATGCACATGGAGTTGTTGTAGAAGCAGAATTAGGAAAATTAGCAGGGATTGAAGATGATGTAAATGTATCTGCATCTGATGCAATGTATACAGATCCAGCACAAGCTGAAGAATTTGTAAGAAGAACAGGAGTTGATTCATTAGCAATAGCAATTGGAACAAGTCATGGAGCTTATAAGTTCAAAGGTGAAGCAAAACTTAGATTTGATATTTTAAAACAAATTAAAGAAAGAATTCCAAATACACCAATAGTATTACATGGAGCTTCAACAGTAATTCCGGAATTAGTAAATATGTGTAATGAATATGGAGGAAATATTCCAGGAGCTAAAGGTGTACCTGATGAAATATTACATGAGGCAAGTATTTCAGGAGTTTCAAAAATAAATGTAGATACAGATTTAAGACTTGCAATGACAGCAGGAATTAGAAAAGTATTTGTAGAAGATCCAAGTGCATTTGACCCAAGAAAATATTTAATTCCAGCAAGAGAATTAGTAAAAGAAACAGTTTCACACAAAATGAAAGATGTATTTGGTTCAGCTAATAAAGCATAGAAAGAAAATAGAGACATTACTTAAATAATAAGTAAGTCTCTATTTTTTATATAATAGGAAAGTAATATTTTCCTATTATATAAAAAGCTACAATAGCTAGCCATTTGAGATCTTCTCCTTTTAGTCGAAAACTCAAATCGGGCGAGAACAAATCAAAGAAAAATTTTCAATTTTTCTTATTTGTTCTTAACTATTATCTCTTATTTTTTGCCTCATAGCTTTTTGCATTCTTCTTTCAGCATCTTTTTTTGCAATATCTTGACGTTTATCATAAAGTTTTTTTCCTTTTCCTACTCCTAATTCAAGTTTGACTAAACTTCCTTTGAAATATAAAGAAATAGGAACTAAAGAATAACCGTCAATTTTTACTTTTGAATATAATTTTAATAATTCTCTTTTGTTTAATAATAATTTTCTATCTCGTAAAGGGTCTTTGTTATAAATATTTCCATGTTCATAAGGACTTATGTGCATAGAATATATATAACATTCTCCATCTTTAAAACCAGCATAACTATCTTTTAAATTTACTTTTCCAGCTCTTATAGATTTTATTTCTGTTCCAGATAAAACAATTCCAGCTTCATATTTGTTTTCTATGTTGAAATTGTGGTATGCAACTGGATTTTTTGCTATTAATTTTGTATCCATAGTTTTTATTCCTTTCGAAGATATTGTACTCTAAAAAGTGGAAAAAATCAATATTAAGAATAAAAGTCTTGAATAATAAAAATCGTTAAATACATTACTTAATGATTTAATTATGATTAAATTTTATCAATAAAATATAGTAAAGTCAATAAAAAATATATAATTCTAGATTGGAAAATAATAACGTTTATTGGGTTATTTTACTTATTTTTAACTCTTATACAGCCTCATTTTTATCATTAAGTAATGTACTTAATATTTAGAAAGGGAAAAGAAATGAGAACAAAAGAAAATAAAGGTGTAACATTAATAGCATTAGCAGTAACTGTAATAGTA
>UMKE01051293.1_pt1 | contig 14231 bp, 10 predicted proteins | sample 1966231 | NCBI WGS metagenome assembly UMKE01 (sample SAMEA4836168, study PRJEB28245) | human gut metagenome | biome: gut microbiome; material: fecal sample | place: Denmark | collected 2008 | reverse complement strand
GAGCAGGTGAGAATTCTGCCGATATCAGACAAGTTCCACGACTATGCACAGGACGTCTGCAAGCAGCTCGATATGGAGGGACTCAGAGTCAGCGTTGACACCCGCAGCGAGAAGATCGGCTACAAGATTCGTGAAGCTCAGCTCCACAAGATTCCCTATATGCTCATCATCGGCGAAAAAGAGGTCGAGAGCGGCACGGTCAGCGTCAGAAAACGCGGCGAGGGCGATATCGGAGCTGTACGTATCGGCGAGTTCGTAGACAGTGCAAAGCTTGACATAGCAGAAAAAAATATCTGGTAAGCTTTGAGATAAAATTTTAAAAAACTTAAACGCTCCGGCGCGGTATACAAGATATTGTGTACCGCGCCGGATTTCTTTCTATTTTTTAAAAAGTTTTTGAAATCAAAGTGTAAAAAATGGCTCTAAACTATTGCACACAAGAAACTTTTGCTTTATAATGTAGGTGACTAAAGGTGGATAAGTGCACTCGAGTGGTGGAACTAAACACCTAAAATTATGACAAAGGGGGCGAGCGCATGGGAAAAACTGATTTCGGCGGATTTTTTATACATACGCTCGACCAGAAGAACCGAGTGTTTATTCCCGCGGAATTCCGCAGCAAGCTCGGCGCGGAATTTGTCGTATGCACTCCGCCCGGCAGCAGCGACTGCATTATCATCTATACCCTCGAGGAGTGGGACAGATACTTTGAAAATCTCCGTGCCGTAAGCGACAGCGGCTACGCCCGCGCCTTTGCCGAGCGTATAGCGAGCAGCTCGAAGAGATGCGCCGTGCCCGACAAGCAGGGCAGAATAACCCTCTCGGCTGAACACTGTGCGGCGGCGCACCTCGAAAAAGAGGCGCTGATAGCCGGAGTCGGCAACCGCGTGGAGATATGGAATCCCGCAGTATGGGATGAGAAGTGCGCGGAGAATATGGCGGAAATCGAGAGATTCGCAAAGAACGTTCAGCTTTAATGCGGAGGGCGGCACAGCATGGATTTCAAACATATTCCCGTACTTTTCAACGAGTCGATTGATGCGCTCGACATAAAGCCGGACGGGCTGTACGCGGACTGCACCGCAGGCGGCGGCGGCCACTCGAACGCGATATTGGACAGGCTCTCGGAAAACGGCAGGCTTATCGCCGTTGACCGCGACCCCGAAGCGATAGCGACACTCACCGAGCGCTTTGAGGGCAGAGAGAATGTCAGCATAGTAAACGACAACTTTTTTAACATAAAGACTATACTTTCTCGGTTCACCGACGAGGGCGCCGACGGGATTCTCGCCGACCTCGGAGTGAGCTCGCATCAGCTCGACGACGCAGCGCGCGGATTTTCGTTCCACGCGGACGCGCCGCTCGACATGAGGATGTCCATGCAGGGCATGAGCGCGGCGGACGCGGTCAATTCGCTTTCGCAGCGCGAGCTGCAGGATATCATCTACAGATACGGCGAGGACAAGTTCGCTCCGCGTATAGCGGCGGGAATAGTCCGAGCGAGGGCTGAAAAGCCGATAGAAACAACACTGGAACTCGCCGAGATAGTCAAAAGCTCTATCCCGGCGGCGGCGCGCCGCGAGGGAGGCCACCCCGCGAGGCGCACCTTCCAGGCGCTGCGAATTTATGTGAACGGTGAGCTTGACGGGCTCGACGGGGCGATAAGCGATATGTTCGACTCGCTCAAAGTCGGCGGCAGGCTCGCAATAATAACCTTTCATTCGCTCGAGGACAGAGCGGTAAAGCAGACCTTTGCCTCCCTCTGCGAGGGCTGCATATGTCCGCCGGAGTTTCCGGTGTGCGTCTGCGGAAGAAAGAGCAGGGGCAGACTGCCCCAAAAGGCAGTGGCTCCGAGCAGAGAGGAGCTCGAACGGAATCCGCGCAGCAGAAGCGCAAGGCTTCGTGTAATAGAGAAAATCAGATAACTATTTAGTATAAACGGGAAAAGTTACAGAGAAAGGACGGTAACTATGGCAACAGAGCTTAACGGCACTCAGGCTTACAGATTCGAACTGTTCGAGCCTCAGCAGGCTATGCCCGCGCCGAAAAGAAAAAGCGCTCCGGTAGGACCGCAGCGTGTAGTGGAAGCGCCCAAAAAGACAAAGGCGCAGCTAAAAGCAGAGGCAAAAGCAATCAACAGGCGCATCGCGGTAATTTTAAGCGTGGCGGTTGTTATGTTCATGCTTCTGGGAATGAATATGTATTCGCGTTCGCGGCTTACCGTCCTTGCTCAGGAGGCGGCGAGGATACAGACGAGTATCTCCGAGGAGCAGAGCAGAACGGTCGACCTTCAGAGCAGACTGACTCAGAAAATGGGTACGGACGCTATCATCGACTATGCGACGAACAGATTGGGCATGGTCAAGGGTACCCGTTCGCAGATAAACTACATAACCGTCAACGGTTCCGATTCCGTTGTTTATGACGGGGACGGCAGCACAAAAGCAGGAGAATAGTACGGGCATCGCACGGCATATAATTATGTGCTTGCGCTGCGTTGAAAAGGGCGGATCGCGGTCTGCCCTTTTCGGGCATTTTTAGAAGGTTTTTTACCGAGCGGTGAAAGGGTGAAGATATGCGAAAAACAACGCCTAAAAAAGAAAAAGACAGGCGCGCAAAAAGAACATTTATATGTATTGCCGTAGTTTTTCTTGTCTGCATCGGTAATCTGTTTTTTATCCAGATAATTCGAGCCGATTATTACAAGGGCAAGGCGGAGGAGAATCAGCTCTATGATACCGCCATACCGGCTCAGCGCGGCACGATATATGACTCGGAGGGCAATGTCCTCGCCCAGAGCGCATCGGTGTGGCTCGTGTATATCGACCCCTACAGTGTACCGGACGATACCGTTCGCGCTCAGCTCTGCCTCGATTTGAGCGAGACGCTCGGGATAAACGGCGACAGCCTGATGAAAAAGCTGCAGATGACCAAGTACAGATATCTGGTCATAGCAAAGCAGGTTGAATATGACAGAAAAGAAAAAGTAGTCGAGATAAAAAAGAAAAAGTACGAATACGTAAAAGACGGAAAGAAGCAGTATGCCTACGGCAGCTCCATGGTCGGCATAGACCCGGACGTCAAGCGCTATTATCCCAACGGAAACCTTGCGAGCCATATCATCGGCTACACAAATTCCGAGGGCAACGGTCAGGCGGGCGTCGAGCTCTACTATAACAGTATTCTTTCGGGCATACCCGGCAGAAAGGTCACGGCAAAGGATGCCTACGGCAGAGCGATGCCGCTCCAATATGAGACTCTTTACGATGCGTCAAACGGTCAAAAGCTCCATCTGACGGTCAACTCCAATATTCAGCGCTATCTTGAGGACGCGTTGAGACAGGCGTATATCGATAATAAGTGCGCCTACGCAAACGGCATAGTTATGGATGTCAACACCGGCGCGATACTCGGCATGGCGACTATGGGCGACTATGACCCGAACAACCCGCGCGAGACGGACGAGGCCGAGGTAGAGGAGGAGTATAAGCGCCTTCAGGAGCTTCGCGCCGCGAAGTACGAGGAGTCGGGAAAGACCCCGACGGAGGAGGAAAAAAAGAAGGGTCAGGAAGAGGACAGAACGAACGCAAAGCTCAATGTTTTCTATAACAATGTCAGAAACCAGAATGTCAGCAGCACCTATGAGCCCGGCTCGGTTTTCAAGACGATAACCGCGTCGGCGGCGCTCGACCAGGGCGTTGCGGATCAGTCGACGAAGGTCGATTGCGTGGCGGGCGGCATAAGGGTTCTGACCCAGACCTACCACTGCAACGCGCACACGGTTCACGGCACGCTCGATATGGTCGGCGGACTCAAGCGCTCCTGCAACTCATATTTCATAACCATGGGTCAGCGTCTCGGCGTTGATAACTTCTATAAATATTTTGAAGCGTTCGGCTTCACGGAAAAGACGGGCATAGACCTCCCCGCCGAGACTCAGCCCAAGGCGGGAGTCACCTACCACGCCCACGAGGGCATGACTCTTATCGACCTTGCGAGCTCGTCCTTCGGTCAGTCGTTCCAGGTCACGCCCATTCAGATGGTGACGGCGCTCTCCGCCATAGCAAACGGCGGAAAGCTGATGAAGCCCTATGTCGTTGCAAAGGTGCTCGACGACAACGGCAACGTGGTCAGCGAGACTCAACCTACGGTCAGGCGCCAGGTGATAAGCGAGGAGACCTCCGCAAAGGTCGCCGAGATGATGCGCCGAGTCGTCAACGAAGGCACGGCGAAAAACGGCTATGTTATCGGCTACCGCGTCGCTGGCAAGACCGGTACATCGCAGAAGCTCGGCAAGTCGGGCGAGCACGTCGCGTCCTACGGCTGCTTTGCTCCCGCAGACGACCCGAAGGTTGCGATAATTATTATCATTGACGAGCCGCACGGCGGTCAGATACAGGGCGGTCAGATAGCCGCTCCCGTCGCGGCGCGGGTCATGGAAAAGACGCTCAAATATCTGAACGTTGAGCCGCAGTATACCGAGAGCGAGCTTGCAAAACTCGACACGACGGTTTCGAACTACGTCGGCAAGAGTGTTTCGGAGGTCTCCTCCGAGCTGCGTTCGGCGGGCTTCAACTGCAGAGTCGTAGGCAACGGCGACAAGGTCGTAAGTCAGCTCCCCGGCGCATATCAGAGCGTACCCAAGGGCGGCATAGTCGTGCTCTACACCGAGGGCGGACCCGTTGAAAAAAAGACCAAGGTTCCCGATTTAACGGGGCTTTCGATAACCCAGGTCAACCGCATTGCGGCGGCCGCGGGCATAAACGTCAAGATATCCGGCAACACCCTCGTCAATTCCGAGCTCGTTTCCTACGGACAGAGTGTAGCAAAGGGCGAGAGCGTTGACTACGGCACGACGGTCACGGTGTATTTCAAATCGAATACCGGCGTGGCCGATTCTCCGGGCTGATAAAGGAGCTTTTAGATGAGACTTTCCGAACTGCTGCGGGAGGTTGAATTTGAAGGAAGCATAAAAAACGATTTCGATATAAAATTTGTCACCGATGACAGCAGACTTGTAAGACCCGGAGCACTGTTCGTGTGCATCCGACACAGAAGCTTTGACGGTCATACAGCGGCGGCGGAGGCTCTCGCCTCGGGCGCGGCGGCTGTTGTGACGCAGGAGAGACTCGGACTTGAAAACGAGCTCAATGTCGCCGATTCCCGCGCCGCTTATGCGAGGCTCTGTGCGGCTCTTTGCGGGCATCCGGAGCGAAAGCTCAGGATGATAGGCGTCACGGGCACGAACGGAAAAACGACGGTAACGACCCTTATCAGAAACATTCTTTCGGATTCGGGAATAAAAACCCTGCTCACGGGGACGGTGTGCAACCGCCTCGGAGAGGAAAGCCTGCCGAGCGGGCTGACTACGCCGAAGCCGCCGGAGCTCTATTCGCTGCTCTCCCGCGCCGTTTTAAGCGGCTGCGAAGCCTGCGTTGCGGAGGCCTCGTCTCAGGCGTTGGCGCAGGGACGATTAGAGGGGATAGCTTTCGACGCGGCGGTGTTTACAAATATCACGCGCGACCACCTCGACTACCACGGCACATTTGAAAATTATCTTGCGGCGAAGAAAAAGCTCTTTGAGCATTCCGAAGTGTCGGCGGTCAACCTCGACGACCCGCGCGCCGATGAGATAATTGCAGCGTCAAGCGGAAAAACCGTCACGTTTTCGACCGTTCTCGACTGCGCCGACTATACGGCAAAAAACATCTCGCTGCTGCCCGAGGGAGTCAGCTTTGAGCTTGTCTCAAAAGGGCGGGTAGAACATATAAATTTCGCGTCGCCCGGTCTTTTCAGCGTCTCAAACGCCATGGCCGCGGCCGTCTGCGCGATAAATTTGGGCGTTGACCCGCGAAGCGCCGCGCAGTCGCTCGCAAGGTCAAAGGGCGTCTGCGGACGGCTTGAACGCGTTGAGTGCGGCACGCCCTACAGTGTTATAATAGACTATGCTCACACGCCCGACGGGCTCGAGCAGGTGCTGCGGGCTCTGCGCCCGTCCTGCCGCGGAAAGCTCATTGTCCTTTTCGGCTGCGGCGGCGACAGGGACAAAACGAAGCGCCCGCTCATGGGAGCCGCCGCGTGCAAATATGCCGACACCGTAATAGTCACGAGCGACAATCCGCGCTCGGAGGAGCCGATGAGGATAATCGGCGATATACTGAAGGGCACGGACAAAAAGCGCCGAGGCCTGTTCATTGAAGAGGACAGACGCAGGGCAACGGCGCTCGCGCTGAGCCTTGCAAAGCCCGGCGACACAGTCCTGCTCGCGGGCAAGGGACACGAAAAATACCAGCTTATCTGCGGCGAAAAATTGCCGCTTGACGAACGGGAGACCGTCAGAGAAATTCTCGGACTTCCGCACGATACAGGGAGGAAAAAACCATGAACACTATCGCAGCATTGATAATGGGTCTGGCCGCTGCGGTGCTCGTCACCGCGCTGCTCGGATTTGCCGTAATTCCGTGGCTGAGAAAGCTCCATTTCGGGCAGACTATCCTTGATATAGGCCCGAAGTGGCACGAGAAAAAGCAGGGCACGCCGACTATGGGCGGCATAATGTTTATTTTAGGCACGATAGCCGCATTCGCGGTGACCGTTGTTACCGACAAGCTTGTCGGCGGAAATATCGTTGCAAGCAGCGCAACGGGCGCGCCGGCGGCGGAGCTTTATACGAAGTTTTACAGCGGCATTATCTTTGCCCTGGGCGTAGCGCTCATCGGCTTTGCCGACGACTATATAAAGGTCGTCAAAAAGCGCAACCTCGGTCTGACCGAGAAGCAGAAAACCCTGCTGCAAATATTCGTTATAGCGGCCTATCTCACCTCGCTCTATATGAGCATGGGCAACAAGCCCTATATGTTCATCCCATTCGTCGGAAATGTTCAGATGGGCATATTCTTCTGGATTTTCGGCTTTGCCGTCATTTATGCCGCGATAAATGCGGTCAACTTTACCGACGGTATCGACGGACTCTGCTCGAGCGTCACGGTGACCTTCGGCATCTCAATGTGTATTATCGCCTATATGCATAAATTTTTCGGCGTCTCGCTCATGGCGAGCGTGCTCGTCGGCGGCTGCATAGGCTTCCTCGTCTGGAACCACAACCCCGCAAAGGTGTTCATGGGCGACACCGGCTCGATGTTCCTGGGCGGCATGGTCGTCGCCATTGCATATGCGCTCAACTGCCCGCTTATTCTGCTTCTGACGGGTATAATATATGTTATAGAGGGCGCGTCGGATGTTTTGCAGATAGGTTATTTCAAAATTACTCACGGAAAGCGTATCTTCAAGATGGCGCCCATACATCATCACTTTGAGATGAGCGGCTGGAGCGAGAAGAAGATAGTCGCCGTGTTTTCAATAGTCAACGCCGTCGGCGGAGCGGCGGCGATAGCGCTGATGTATTTCGGCGGCTACGCAATTTAAAAAACAGACGCAGACGAAAGGGGGATCGGGATGACAGGATCAAAGGGGAAGGCTAAGCCCGCGGAAAGCGGGAGAGCAAGAAAAGAGAATACGGGGATATCTCCTGCGCGCAAGCTGTTCAGGCAGTACTATCCGTTTTACAGATACACCCCGAGCAGCATCAAAAGGCGCGGCAAGCGAGAAGTGCTGTCTTTCGGGAAGATAGATACAAAGTTCTTCCTGCTCGTCGTCATCCTGCTCATTATCGGTCTGATAGCCCTGTTCTCGGCGAGCTATATCAACGCCATAAACAGACATAAGGGCAATGCGTATTATTATATAGAACGTCAGCTGATCTTTGCCGTAACCGGCGTTGTGCTGATGTTCTTGGTGTCGAGAATAAATTACAGGGTATTCAAAGATCTGTCGTTTTTCGCGATAACCGTCGCGCTTTTCTTTCTTGTTCTCGTGCTTATTTTTCACGGCGACGGCGATTTCAAGCGCTGGCTCGTTATCGGCGGCAAGAACCTGTTCCAGCCGTCCGAGTTTGCAAAGATTGCGCTTATAATGTACTGCGCGTGGAGCATGGACAGACGGCAGAAATCCATATGCACGGACTGGAAAATGATGTTCCTTTATATGATAGTCGTCGGCGTTATGTGCGGGCTTATCGCTCTGGAAAAACACGTTTCCGCAACGATATTGGTCGGACTGCTCGGCATAGTCATGACCTATCTCGGCGGCATAGACAAAAGGTGGTATCCGCTCGTTATAGCCTGTATTGTCGGCGGCGCGGTGCTCATGGTCGTTTTCAGAAATAAGATGCCCGAATATGCGGCGGTGAGAATAATCGCATGGCTTGACAAGAGCTATGACCCCGGCGACGCCCGTTGGCAGACCAACAACTCCCTCTACGCCATAGGCTCGGGCGGTCTTTTCGGCGTCGGGCTCGGAAATTCGCGTCAGAAGCACATGTATGTTTCGGAGCCGCAGAACGACTTCATCTTCTCGATATTCTGCGAGGAGATGGGTCTTGTCGGCGCACTGATTGTTATTGTGCTGTTCGTGCTCCTTATCAAGCGCGCTTTCGATATCGCCATGCGCACCAAGGACATGTTCGCGTCCCTGCTCGTCATGGGTATAGCCGTTCAGGTCGGACTCCAGGCGGCGCTGAATATCGCGGTTGTCACCGACCTCATACCGAATACCGGAATCAGTCTCCCGTTCTTCAGCTACGGCGGCACATCGCTGTGGATATTGCTCATAGAGATGGGTGTTGTGCTGAGCGTCTCACGGGGTGCAAAGATAGAAAAAATATAAGACAACGGAGGAGTAAATATGCTCAAAGCCAAAAGAATTCTTATCGCCGCAGGCGGAACGGGCGGCCACATCAACCCGGCTCTCTCTGTTGCCGGATATATCCGCTCGCAGGATCCGACCGCCGAAATTCTCTTCGTCGGCACGGCGGACAAAATGGAAGCGAGGCTCGTTCCGCAGGCAGGCTATCCTATAAAGATGATAGATATCAGCGGCTTTCGCCGCGACATGAGCCCGGCGGGGATAGTTCATAATATAAGAACCGTCTCGAAGATGTTCAAGTCGTCCTCGCAGGCTAAAAAGATAATCAAAGATTTTAATCCCGACCTCGCCATAGGCTTCGGCGGCTATGTCAGCGGGCCCGTTATCCGCATGGCGGCGAAGCTCGGCGTGCCTACTGCTATCCATGAGCAGAACGCCTATCCGGGCGTTACAAACAAGGCGCTCGCCAAGCAGGTTGACGCCGTGATGCTCACGAGCATGGCGGCGGAGAAATATCTCGAGCCTAAGAACCCCTGCGTGCTGACGGGGCTTCCCGTTCGCGCCGAATTCTTTACGGCAGACAAAGAGAAGAGCCGCCTCGAGCTGGGCGTTGACAGCCGTCCGCTCATACTCTCCTCCGGCGGAAGCCTCGGAGCGGAGCCGATAAACAAGGCTATGGTCGAGCTCATAGCCGAGCGCGCCCCCAAGGGTGACTGCTGCTTCATTCACGCCACGGGTCACAGCGGCACATGGGTCGCGGACGAGCTTAAAAAGCGCGGGGTCGACCCGGATAAATTCGAAAATGTGACGATAAGAGAATACATAGACGATATGTCCCGCTGCATGGCGGCGTGCGACCTGTTCATCAACCGTGCCGGCGCGTCGACTCTCTCGGAGATAGAGGCGCTCGGCAAGCCGTCGATACTCATTCCCTCGCCGTACGTTGCGGAGAATCATCAGTATCACAACGCGATGACCCTCGTCGAAAAGAACGCGGCGGTGGTTATCGAGGAGAAAAACCTGACGGGCGAGAAGCTGGTCGGGGAGGTCGAAAAGCTCCTTTCCGACCGCGCGGCGCTTGATAAAATGGGCGAAAACGCCCGCGAAATGTGCGTCAGAGATGCGGCAAAACGCATATATGACTGCCTTTGCAAGGTGGTCGGGTAACAGAAAAATTCATTTTCGCATATGATGGCACGCAGTTATTAATTGAGTGCGCGGGGTGCGAAAATGGAAACGGTGAGGATATCGGGGAAGAAAAGACTCTCGGGCGAGGTGCGGCTTCAGGGCGCAAAAAACAGCGCGCTGCCGCTTTTGGCCGCCGCCGCGAGCGTTGACGGCGTGAGCGTTATCAAAAACTGCCCGCGCCTTTCCGATGTTGACGCCGCGATAAAAATTTTGCGCTTTATCGGCTGCAGGGTGTGGCGCGAGGGCGGCGCCGTCACTGTCGACGCCACGGGCATCTGCCGCTGCGATGTGCCGCGCGAGCTTATGTGCGAGATGCGTTCGTCCGTTATTTTTTTGTCGCCCCTGCTTGCCCGTCTCGGCATGGCGGAGATATCCGCGCCCGGCGGCTGTGAGATAGGTTTGCGCCCTATTGATCTTCATCTGTCCTCTCTGCGCCTTATGGGCGCGGAGATAGGCACTGAGGGCGGTGTGCTCTCATGCAAATGCCCCGACGGGCTTCACGGAGAGAAGATAACCCTATCCTTCCCGAGCGTCGGAGCTACCGAAAACATACTCATTGCCGCGGCTTGCGCCGAGGGCGAGACGGTCATACTTAACGCGGCGCGTGAGCCGGAGATAGCCGACCTTGCGGATTTTCTCAATTCCTGCGGGGCGCGGATATTCGGCGCGGACAGCGGAGAGATAACCGTCTGCGGAGTTAAAAAGCTGCATTCCGCCGAGCATACCGTGATACCGGACCGCATAATCGCTTCAACCTATATGGCGGCAGCGGCGGTGACGGGCGGCGATGTGCGAATAGTCGATACCCGCGCCGAGCACATAACTCCGGTCATACCCGTGTTCGAGCAGGCGGGCTGTAAAATCGACTGCGGCGAAAACAGCGTACATATCAGAGCGCCCGAGCGTCTGCGCAGCGTCCGGACTGTGCGGACAATGCCGTATCCCGGCTTCCCGACCGATTCCCAGGCGGCGGTCATGGCGATGCTCAGTGTGGCGCACGGCACAAGCGTTGTGATAGAAAATATTTTTGAAAACAGATACCGCCATGTGCGCGAGCTCTGCCGCCTCGGCGCGGATATAATGACCGAGGGCAAGGTAGCGGTGATAAAGGGAGTCGATACGCTCAACGGCGCGTGCGTGTGCGCCGCGGATTTGAGAGCGGGCGCGGCTCTTGCCGTAGCAGGCTTGGCGGCGCAGGGCAGTACGACAATAGAGAATGTCCGCCTCATAGACAGGGGCTGGCAGGATATGGAAAAAACGCTCCGCTCGCTCGGGGCGGATATCCGACGAGAAAGCTGAAAAGAGGTGCCCCACGCATGGGAGATAAAAACAGGCAGCAGCAAAAAACTCAGAAGCCGAAAAAGAAAAAACTGAGCAAGAAGGCGAAGCGCGGCCGACGTATTCGAATAGCCATTGTTGCTCTGCCCGTTGTGATAGTCGTGCTCGCAGTAGCCGCGCTCATCGGCAGCGCCGTGCTGTTTCGCGTGGAGGGCTTCTCTCTCGGCGGCGAGGGCAGATACAGCAAGGACGAGATAGTGAATGCGTCCGGAATAGATGTCGGCGACTGCCTGATGTGGATAAACCTCAACAAGGCAGAGGATAGGATAACAAAGACGCTGCCGTATATCGAGAGCGTGACAATAAAGCGCAAGCTGCCGCATACGGTGTCGATAGAATACAAGCAGGCTAAGGTGTTCTACGGAGTCTGCGTCGACGGCACATGGGCGCTGACCGATACAAAATACAAGGTAGTAGAGCTTTTGGACTCGGAGCCCAAGACGGCGGCGCAGAAGATAAAGCTGCCGAAGGCCGCGGTTTTCGAAGTCGGAAGCGTGATAGGCTTTGACGTAAAGGACGGGGAGGAGTCGCCGCTCGATACCTATAAAAAGCTCATGGCCGAGGCCGAGAAAACGAGTCTCAAGGGCAAGATAACCGGCGCGGATGTAAGCGACCCCGCCGCGCTTTCGCTCATATATGACGGCAGAATAACGATAAAGCTCGGCGCTTTTGCGAATATTTCGGACAAGCTCAAGCTTTCGGCGGGCGCTATAGCAAACGAGGACAGGGTCGATTCGACCGAGCGCGGCACGCTCGACGCTTCCGTGGCGGACAGGGCTTATTTCAGACCCGACAGTAAACCTGAGCCCGCATCGGAGGAGCAGACGACGGAAATATCGGCCGAGCAGGCAGTAGAATAGTCAAAAGCTTATTTTAGATTTTTTACTTGTCTTTTCTATGAATGTATGCTAAAATTAATCTATCTGAAAACTAACCGTTTTTATATATTCAGTTTGGGGGTTACGAAATGGCGTTTGAACTCGACAATGACTGCGAGATAACCACGCAGATAAAAGTTATAGGCGTCGGCGGAGGCGGAGGAAACGCCGTCAACCGTATGGTCGACAGCGGCGTGCTCGGCGCTGAGTTTATTGCTGTCAATACGGACAAGCAGATACTCAATCATTCCCGCGCAACGCATAAGATTCAGATCGGCGAGAAGCTGACAAAGGGTCAGGGCGCAGGCGGCAGACCCGAAATCGGCGAGAAATCTGCCGAGGAGAGCCGCGACGTTATCTCCGACGCGCTCAAGGGTACTGATATGATATTCATTACTGCCGGCATGGGCGGCGGAACGGGCACGGGCGCAGCTCCCATAATTGCCCGCATCGCCAAGGATATGGGCATACTTACAGTCGGCGTTGTCACCCGTCCTTTCAAATTTGAGGGCAGAAAGAAGCAGCTTCAGGCTCAGCGCGGCATAGAGAACCTCGCCGAGAATGTGGACAGCCTTATTGTCATTCCCAACGAGCAGCTCAAGGCTATGAACAACGGCCAGAAGATGTCTTTTGCCGAGGCTTTTGAGATGGCGGACGAGGTTCTGCTCCACGGTGTCAAGAGTATCTCCGAACTTATAAAGGTTCCCGGCTTCGTCAACCTCGATTTTGCGGATGTCACCGCTATTATGAGGGACGCGGGCTACGCTCACATGGGCTTTGCCAAGGCCTCCGGAAAGGACAAGGCAGCCGAGGCCGCAAGGGGCTCTATTTCGAGCCCGCTGCTTGAGACCTCGATTGCGGGCGCAAAGGGAGTTATTATCAGCTTCACCGCGGCTCCCGATGTAGACCTTGAGGATATCGAGGGCGCAGCCGAGCTCATAACCGAGCAGGCGTATCCCGACGCGGATATCACATGGGGCATCGCGTTCGACGAGAACATGGATGACGAGATGATGATAACCGTTATCGCTACGGGCTTTGAGGATAAGCCGAAGTCCGCAGTTTATCCCGAGGAGCAGCCCAAGACCAAGGTCGAAGCTCCCGCCCCGGCGCAGACCGAGTATGTTCAGACGAGCATCACTCAGCCCGTGAAGCCCGAGGTTCACGAGGAGCCGAAGAAAGAAGAGGCTCCGTATATTGCAAAGAGACCTGCCGAGATAAATCCCGACGACGAGTTCAGCATAATACTTGACAGCTTCAACAGATAACATAAAATCGCGGGCTGTCGTTTCGGCGCAGACCGAAAGCAAAAAAATAAAAAAGGTCATAATTCGCGGCCTATACCGCGGACTGTGACCTTTGCTTTTTATCGGATATTTTCAATAATATCATTAAATATGTTGACTGAATGATAGCTTCGGTGTTATAATAATTGTGTTCCGTGTAATAGGCACGGAAAGGTATATAGGAGATTGGGGTTTGGGAACCGCCGGAGAGCAAAAAACTCTTCGGCGGTTTCCATTTTATTCTTCGGTTGATTCGATAACTTTTTTTGCTATCGCTTCGAGCTGAGCAAAGCTTTCGAGATTGCCGAGCTCGCGGCGGAATGCCGCCGCCCCGCGCAGGTCGCGGACATACCACGACGAGTGCTTGCGCGCCTCTCGAATCCCGATATAATCGCCCTTGTTGGCAATCAGCGCGCTGATGTGCCTCAGCATAATATCCATGCGCTCTTTAACCGGCGGGTCGGGGAGGACTGTTCCGCTATTTAAAAACTCGTTTATCTGACCGAACACCCACGGCCTGCCGAGCGCGCCGCGCCCGACCATTATTCCGTCGCAGCGGGTTTTCTCGAACATCTCCGCGGCGCTCTTGCCGTCTGATATGTCGCCGTTGCCGATAACGGGAATGCCGACGCGCCTTTTAACCTCGGCTATAACCCCGAGGTCTACAGGCGGCGCATACATCTGCTTGCGCGTCCTGCCGTGCACGGTTATCGCCGCAGCGCCTGCCTGCTCGCAGAGCACGGCCAATTCCGGGGCGTTGATGCTGTCTTCATCCCATCCGGCGCGCATTTTTACGGTTATCGGCACGGGGGAGACCTCCACGCACCGCGCGACTATC
>UMKE01057126.1_pt1 | contig 14455 bp, 13 predicted proteins | sample 1966231 | NCBI WGS metagenome assembly UMKE01 (sample SAMEA4836168, study PRJEB28245) | human gut metagenome | biome: gut microbiome; material: fecal sample | place: Denmark | collected 2008 | reverse complement strand
ATATAATAGAAGCAAGAGAAAAATTAGAAGGCGTAGGTTTAATTAAAACTTATTTAAAAAAAGGAAATGTAAACAATTATGTATACGAGTTATATTCACCATTAAGTGCATATGAATTTTTTAATAATCCAATTTTAGATGTCACATTATTAAATAATGTTGGAAAATCAAACTATAAAAAATTAATACAATATTTTAAATTACCAAATATAAAAAAAAGTGAATATGAAGATATTACTTGTTCTTTTACTGATGTGTTTGAAAATGTATCAAATATTTCAAATAATGAATATCAAGAAATAAAAAAAATATCTAAAAATAGTATAAATATTAAATCAAAAATAAATATTGATTATTTAATAGAAATGATTCCAACAGAAGTTTTAGATAAAAGAAGAATTACAAATGAACTTAAAAATATAATAATTAAACTTTCATTTGTATATAATTTATCAGAACAGGATTTATACGATGTTATATTAAGCTCGGTAAATGAAGAAAAGAAAATAGATATAGATAATTTAAAAACAAATTGTAGGAAATATTATTCATTTGAAAATAAAGGAAAAATTACAAATTTGATTTATAAAGAACAACCAACAACCTTAAGAAAAAATTTAACAGATACGTCAGATAGATCAAAAATAATATATAAATTTGAAACAACATCCCCATATGAATTTTTATATGAAAAAAATAATTTTACAAAACCATCATTTTCTGATTTAAAAATATTAGAGTTTTTATTGTTAGAACAAAACCTAAATCCAGGTGTTGTTAACGTACTAATAGATTATGTACTTAGAATTAATAATAACAAATTAGTTAAAACATTTGTTACATCTATTTCAAGTCAATGGGTTAGAAGTAAGGTAAAAACAGTAGAAGAGGCAATGCAGTTGGCTGAAAAAGAATATAAATCAAGAAAGAGTAGTACTAAATTAAAAACAATAAAAGTTGAAAGTAAACCAGATTGGTTTGATAAAAACATAGATGAAAGTATCGTATCAGAAGAAGAACAATTAGAATTTGAAAAAAAATTAAAAAATATGAAGTAGGTGAAATATGTTAGAGTTAAATGACAAAGTAAAAACAATGGGATATAATTTTAAAGATACACTAAAAAAAGAATATAAAGAAGCTTGTAAACGTGAAATGTTTTTGGAACTCGTTAAAAAGTTAAAACTAAGTGATGAAATATTAATGAAATATACTTCACAACTACAAGAATGTAGTAAAAATTATGAAACTTGTTTAAATTGTAAAAACATCTTAGAATGTAAACAAGATATAAAAGGTTATTGTTATTTACCAAAAGTTGTAGATCAAAAAATAAACTTTAACTATCAACCGTGCAAGTTTAAAAAGAATTTAGACTTATCTACTAAATATTTAAAAAATATATTTATATTAGAAGAACCATTAGAAATAAAAGAAGCTTCAATGGATAAAATTATATTAAAAGATAAAAATAGGTTTGAGGCTATTGAAGCAATTCATAAATTTTTAGTTGAATATAAAAAGGATAATAAACAAAAAGGCTTATATTTATATGGAAATTTTGGATGTGGTAAAACATATTTAATTTCAGCACTTTTTAATGAACTTGCAAAAGAAAATGTAAGAAGTGCTATAGTATTTTGGCCTGAGTTTTTAAGAAACTTAAAATCAAGTTTTTCAACAGACTTTAATGAAAAATATGAATATATTAAAAAAGTACCATTATTATTAATTGATGATATTGGTGCTGAAAGTACAACTAGTAGTTGGGGAAGAGATGAAATCTTTTGCCCATTAATTCAATATAGAATGCAAGAAAAATTACCAACCTTTTTTACATCTAATTTAGATATTGATTCATTAGAACAACATTTTTCAGTTAGTAAAGATGGTGTAGAGGTAATAAAATCACGCAGGATAATTGAAAGAATAAAACAACTTAGTACCCCAATACAGGTTATAAGTAAAAACTTAAGGAATTGATTATATGGAAGAAGTAGTAAAAACAATAACAAATGTTAAAATAGTGAATAATAATGTTTCTGATTTAAAAATTAAAATTCAAATGTTAAATGAAATAATTGAGAAAAAAGATATTAAATTATTTTTTAGATTATATGATAAAATATGTAAACAATTTGATAATATATATGATGAAATAAAAGTAAGTACATCAGATAAAGAGGAAATTGCATATTCTATAGAAAACATCTATAAAAATATTATTTCACTTAACAAACAAATACAAAAATTATCAAAAAGGCCTTATATGGTCAGTAATGATAAAAGAAAACTTGATAATGTGTTAAAAAAATGTGTATTGGTTTTAGTTAAATTAGGATATGAGGAAAAATTAGAAATACTAGATATCTATAATATTTTAAAAGTAATAATTTTTGAAGAAAAAAACTTAGATATACTAAAAAATTTATTTGATGAAATTCCTGCTTTATCAACATTTGAAGAAAATATATTAATAGTAAAAAAAGTATTTAAAAAATACATTATACATCTTACTGATGATTATATAAAAGCAAAATATTATAAAGATGTTTTGGAATATTTACTTAAAGTAAAAAAAATAAATATACCTAAAGAATATAAATATGAAATGATTGAACAAATTAAGAATAAAAAATATGAAATTAAAGATTTAGATATGGATGAAGAATTAAAATCAGATTCTTTATTGTTAATTAGTTCTTTCTTATCAAATTTATCCATTAAAAAGAAATCAATTAAGGAGTTAGATTTAAGTAATCTAAAAGAAAAATATGGAATTACCTCAGAATTTAACAAACAAATTTTACACGATGCTGACAATATAATTCCATATACAAATAAATCATATATTGATGTTAGAGATAAATTTACTATAAGTATTGATTGTAAGAACACAAAATCAATAGATGATGCATTTTCATTTGAAAAAACGGGCAATGGTTATGTTTTAGAAGTATATATATCAGATGTTGATGCTTATATAAAAATGAACTCTAATTTTGATAGAGAAGCTTACAATAGAACAAATTCAATAATACTTCCTAAAAATTATATTTCTATGTTTCCGCCTAGGCTTGCAGATATAACTTTTTCACTTATTCAAGGTCAAACTAGATATGCAGTATGCCATAGGTTCGAGTTTTCAAGTAATATGGATTTTATAAATTATAATATATATAACGCCATAATAAATGTTAATAAAAATTATAATTATGATCAAGTAGATAAAATACTAAATGACAATAAAAATTCAGTATACAAAGAATACTTTTTTAATGTATTAGAATTTGATGAAAAATTAAATGATTCATATATATTTAATTCAGAATATTATGATATAAAACAAATTAAACGTTCTATTAATTCTGAATTAATTAGTTCAAAACAAAGTCAAATCTCTTCAATTAGTTCAAAAATAATTAGAGATTTTATGGTTTTAACAAATTACTTTGAAGCAAGATTATTTAATGAAATGCAATTACCATTTTTATATTCTGTTAATAAATCAACTAATAATAAACAAATAATTAATCAAATTAAATTAAGCGCTGAAAAAACAGAAAATATTTCTACTATATTAAAAATGATAAAAGAAAATTTTTCATCATCATATTATTCAACAACAAATGAAGGACACCAAGGATTAGGTATGGAATTTTATTGTAAAGCAACTAATCCTATAAGAAATTATGCATCACTAACTATACAAAGATTAGAACATGATTTTATATTTAATGAAATAGATGACAGATTAATTTATATATGGGAAGATTATTTAGAAGATTTAGTTAAACATCTTAACGATAAAAAGAATAATATAAAAGGTTATTGTAAAGAATACTATAAATCAAGTGCAAAAAAATAGTATTTGACAAATATTAATATTGTGATACAATTTAGTTATAAAAGTTTTGATTAGGACATGATTATTAATTAATATTTTAAAGAGAGTTATTGTTTGGTGCAAAATAACAAATATATTAATAATTACTACCTATGAACTGACTTCGAAAGAAAGTCCGGTCGTAAAAGATCGTTATCAATAAGAGTTAAATAAAGGATGGTACCGTGCTATGCTATAAAGTAGAAGCACTCCTTGGCATCATCTTTTTTTGTGTTTTTAGGAGGTAATATGAGAAAATTTGAAAAAATAAGTTTTGATCAATTTAAAAAAGATATAGAAGATAATATAGATTTGTATGAAAAATATAAATTGCCTTCAAGAGCCACCAAACTTAGTGCTGGATATGATTTTTACTCATTATATGATTTTACTTTAAAACCAAACGAAATAATTAAAATTCCAACAGGTATAAAAGCTAGTATGAATAATGATGAAGTTCTTATGCTATTCGTTAGAAGTAGTCAAGGATTTAAGTATAATGTAAGACTATGTAATCAAGTGGGAATACTTGATGGTGATTATTATAATAATGAATCTAATGAAGGACATATCTGGATTAAAATTCAAAACCAAGGTAATAAAGATTACTTTGTAAAGTCTGGTGAAGCAATATGTCAAGGAATATTTACAAAGTATTTAACAGTAGATAATGAAGAAGAAATAAAAAATGAAAGAAAGGGTGGATTTGGATCCACAAGTGAGGAAAAATAGTATGATAAATATAAAAGAAAACGAAAAATTAAGTGTAATGAATCATAGCTGTGCTCATTTACTTGCACAAGCAATTAAACATTTATATCCAAATGCTTTATTTTGGGTAGGACCTGTTATAGAAGAAGGATTTTATTACGATATAGATTTAGGTGATGAAGTAATAAAAGAAGAAGATTTACCACGTATTGAAAAAGAAATGAAAAAAATAGCTAAAGATGGTAAAAGAATAGTTAGACATGAACTTTCTAAAAAAGAAGCTCTAGAAATGTTTAAAAATGATCCATATAAAATAGATTTAATAAATAGAATGAATGAAAATGATGCAGTTATATCTTGTTATACACAAGGAGATTTCACTGATTTATGTAGAGGTCCACATGTTGATACAGTAAAACAATTAAAATATTTTAAATTACTTAAAGTTAGTGGTGCATATTGGAAAGGTGATTCTAATAATAAAATGCTTCAAAGAATATATGGTGTTTGTTTTGAAACAGAAGAAGATTTAAATAAACATTTAGAAATGCTTGAGGATGCTAAACAAAGAGATCATCGTAAACTAGGAAAAGATTTAAAAATATTTATGACAAATGATTTAGTAGGTAAAGGACTTCCTATGTGGCTTCCTAATGGTGCAACTATTAGAAGAACCTTAGAAAGATACATTGTAGATAAAGAAGTTTCTCTAGGATATAGTCATGTATATACACCATCTCTAGGTAGTGTAGATTTATATAAAACTTCAGGACATTGGGATCATTATAAAGATGATATGTTCCCAGTAATGCATATGGATGATGAAGAATATGTATTAAGACCAATGAATTGCCCTCATCATATGCTAATATATAAAAATGAAATTCATTCATATCGTGATTTACCAATTAGAATTGGTGAACTTGGACATGATTTTAGATATGAAGCAAGTGGAGCAGTATGTGGACTTGAAAGAGTTCGTGCTATGTGTCAAAATGATGCACACCTATTTGTTAGACTTGATCAAGTTGGTGAAGAATTTGCTAAAGTCGTAAATTTGATTTTAGATGTCTATAAAGATTTCCACTTTGATAATTATACATTTAGATTATCACTTAGAGGAAAAGAAAAAGAAAAATATTTTGATAATGATGAAATGTGGGATAAGGCAGAAAATATGCTCAGAAAAGTTTTAACTGACTTAAAATTGGATTTTTATGAAGCAGAAGACGAAGCTGCATTTTATGGTCCAAAATTAGATGTTCAAATTAAATCAGCAATTGGACATGATGTAACTTTATCAACTTGTCAATTAGATTTCTTACTTCCTGAAAGATTTGATTTATCATATATAGATGAACATGGTGAAAAACAAAGACCTGTTGTTCTTCATAGAGCTATTTTAGGAACATTTGATAGATTTACTGCATTCCTACTTGAAGAAACAAAAGGAAATTTACCTACATGGCTTGCGCCAATTCAAATAAATATCATTCCTGTAAATAATGAATATCACTTAGATTATTCAAAAGGGATAGAAATCTTCTTAAAACAAAATGGATTTAGAGTAGAATTAGATTCTAGAGAAGAGAAACTTTCTTATAAAATGAGAGAAAGTCAAACAAAAAAAATTCCATTTACATTAATACTTGGTGATAAAGAAAGAGATAATGATACCATAAGCTATCGTAAATTTGGAACTCAAGATACAATTACACTTTCAAAAAATGATTTTATTGAAATGATTAATTATGTTATTAAAAATAAAGAATAGAAATATTCTTTTTTTATTAAATTTATAATATAAAAACTATATTAAAACCTGTTATATTGAAAAAATAAACTTTAGCGTGATATAATATAAATAGTATTTTAGTAAGGAATGAGAATATATGAGAAGAGTAAAATATTTGCTTTTAAGAATTAAAAATATGGATTTTAAAAGAATGTTTAATATAATAAATGAAATTCATAAATCAACTCATAAATCAAGAATATATTTATTTTTTGATGTAATTATTTGTGGTTTAAAATACCAGGCAGGTTATGTTGATTATTATATTTTTGAAATGTGGAATTTAAATTCTAAAGAAAGAAAAACTATATTAACAAGAGGTAAAAATAATATATTTGTTAAATATTATAACAAAAAAGAATTTAATCATATTTTTTATAATAAAGATGAATTTAATGAAAAGTTCAAAAAATATTTAAATAGAGATTATATTATTTTAAATGGAAAAAACGAAAATGAATTTAAAAAATTCTTAAAAAATAAAACTGTAATTTTTTGTAAACCAATTAGTGGCACACATGGCGCTCTAATGGAAAAAATTGTTATAAAAGATTTTAAAGGTAATTTATATGATTATTTATATAATAAAAATTTAAAATTAATAGAAGAAGTTGTTGTCCAATGCGATGAAATGAATAAATTATATCCTTGTGCAATAAACACAGTAAGAATTCTTACTGTATATAGATATGATGAAGAAGTAAAAATAATTGCAGCTTATCAAAGAATTGGTAATAATGGTAACATTGTAGATAATTTTAACGGCGGTGGAATGACTGCTCCAATAGATGAAAAAACAGGTATAATTAAGTTTCCAGCTATGGACAAGAAAAAAAATATTTACTATGAACATCCTATGACAAAAACTAAAATAGTCGGATTTAAAATTCCAAAATATAAAGAAGCGATTAAACTTGTAAAAATTGCAGCTAAAGTTATACCAGAAATTAGATACGTTGGTTGGGATATAGCAATTACTGATAAAGGACCTGTAATAATAGAGGGAAATGAATATCCTGGACATGATTTATGTGAATTGCCACCACATAGAGTAAATAATACAGGTGTTCTTCCTAAATATGAAGCAGCACTTGGAAAAATAAAAGATTTAAAGTAAAGGTGAAATATGAAAACAATTAAGTTACTAATTTGTAAAATAGTGAATCTTATATTACGAAAATTAGGACGTGGAACGAGTTTTCCAGGTAATTTATTACTAAAATTAGATAAGAACTATGTAGGATATTTTAAAATGCCTAAAACAGTTATAGCAGTAACTGGGAGTGCAGGAAAAGGTTCTACAACTAAAATAATTGCGGAAGTCTTAAAAAAAAGTGGTTATACAGTATCATATAATGAATACGGTAGCAATTTACTTAGAGGAATGTTATCACTTCTAATTGATAGTTCAGATATTCACGGAAGAATAAAAAGTGATGCATTAGTTGTAGAAGTGGACGAAAGATATACAAAAGATGTATTTAAAATAATTAAACCTCAATATGTAGTAATAACCAATATATTTAGAGATCAACCTCCACGCCATGGTGATTGTGATTTAGTTTTCGAAAAAATAAATGAAGCACTAACTTCAAATATGCACTTAATATTAAATGGTGATGATCCATATTTAAAACAATTTACTTTAAATAAAAAATATAAAGTATCATATTACGGTATAAACCAAAACAAATATTCTTATTCTAAAAATAAATTTAATAATATAAATATTACATATTGTCCAAAATGTAGTAATAAATTAAAATATAATTATTATCACTTTGAATCATTAGGTGATTATTATTGCCCAACTTGTGATTTTAAAAGAGAAAAAATTGATATATTAGCTCAAAAACTTGACTTAGATAAAAAATACATGATTGTTAACGATAACAAAATTAATATATCATTTGATGTACTTTATTATGCTTACAACATACTTGCTGCATATACAGTATTAAAACTTTTAAATATAGATGAAAAAAATATAGCTACTTTTATTTCTGATGAACAAAACAAAAAATTAAATACTTCATACTCTTATAAAAATAGAAAAGTATATGTTTTAAATAGTAAAAATGAAAATAGTACAACATTTAATGAAGCAATATTATTTACATCAAATAAAAAGATAGAAAAAACAATTGTAGTAGGTTGGAAAGAAATAAGTAGAAGATATAAGTTTAATGATATTTCTTGGCTATATGATATAGAATTTGAATTATTAAATGATAAAAAAACAGATAAAATTATATGTGTTGGTAGAGATGCATATAGTATTGCTCAAAGAATGAAGTATGCTGGATTTAATAATAAACAAATAAAAGTATATAAAAATTTAGAAGAAGCGGAAAATATGATTAAAAACAAATCCAAAGGAGATGTATTTGCAATCCTTAATTTTGATTATGTAATACCATTTAATAATTTGATGGAGGAAAAATATGACAATTAGAGTCGCACATCTTTATTATGATTTAATGAATTTGTATGGTGAAATAGGAAACCTTAAGGTAATAGAGTATCAATTAAAAAAACAAAAAATTAATGTAATAATAGATAGATTATCACTAGATGATAAAATTGAGTTTGAAAAATATGATTTAATATATATGGGGTCTGGTACAAAAAAATCTACTTTACTTGTATTAGAAGATTTAAAGAAATATAAACAACAAGTAAAAGAATATATTGAAAATAATAAATTTATGCTTGTAACAGGAAATAGTATTAATGTTTTTTCAAAAAAAATAGGTGATACTGAAGCTTTAAATATATTTGATTTCAATATTTCTTATTCAAATGCTAGATTAGTTGGAGATGTAATATTAGATAATATAATAGGGTTTCAAAATAGAGATACATTAATTGAAAATAATAACAATCCAATATTTAATAATTCAGAAATTGGGATTCATTATAAAAATTTTTATGGAACTTATATTATAGGTCCATTATTAATTAGAAATCCAAATTTTTCACAAAAATTTATTAAAAATTTAATAATTAGTAAAAAAAATGATTTCAAATTTAGAAAATTTGATTTTGAAATAGATAAAAAAGCTTCTAAATCGTATGTAGAAACTTATTATAATTAAGTATTAAAGGAGAATTGTATGCAAAAAGTTAAGTTTTTTTTAGGCCTATGGGCAGCTAAATTTTTAATGTTAATATATAAAATTAGGGGAATTGAAAAAAATGATAGACCGGGACTTTTAGCTTATAGATTTTGTGATAATTTTATAAAATATATAAGCAAGCCAAAACTTGTTATAGGAGTTACTGGAACAAATGGAAAAACAACAGTTTCAAGTCTTATTACTGATATATTAAGATTAGATGGAAAAACAGTTTCATATAATGATTGGGGTGCAAATAATTTAGCTGGACATACTAGATGTTTATTAGATGCAGTAACTATTTTTAATAAACCAAGAAAAGATGTTGCAGTTATTGAAATAGATGAAATGACCGCACCTTATACATTACCATATATTAAACCAAATTATATGGTAGTAACTAATTTATTTAGAGATTCTATTAAAAGAAATGCTTACGTAAGCTTTATTTTTGATAGACTAGAAACAGCTTTTAATTTGGTTCCAGATACTGTAGTTATATTAAATGCAGATGATCCAATTAGTAGTATGATGAAAATTAAAAACAAAACATATTTTTATGGAATAGATAAAACAAATGATGTTATTTCGATTCCAAAAAATACTGATTTTCCAGTATGCCCAAAATGTTATGAAAAAATAGAATATGAATATCAACATTATAGACATCTAGGAAAAGTAAAATGTTCAAATTGTGGATTTAAATCTAAAACTGCTGAATATATTGGTAAAAATATAGATTACAAAAATATGACCTTTGATGTAGTACACTCTAAAAAAATAAATCAATATAAAATAACTTCACCATCTTTATTTAATGTTTTTAATACACTAGCTGTTATAACACTATTTAAAGTTATGGGATATGATGATAATAAAATACAAAAACTTTCAGAAAAAATTAAAGTTCCAATTTCAAGAGAAAATTTTATTAATGAAAATGGAATGAAATTTGATTTACAAGTAGCAAAAGGTCAAAATGGTTCTTCTGCTTCAACAATTTTTGAACATATAAATGAAATAGATGAAAACATAGAAATAATAATGTTACTCACTGAAGAATATTGCATAAAAGATAAATCAGAAACAGTTACATGGATTTATGAAACAGATTTTAGTTATTTAAAAAAAGATAATATTAAAAAAATAATTGTTGGAAGTTATTTAGCACTTGACTATAAAATTGCAATGATGATGGCAGGAATTGATCAAAGAAAAATTATTTGTGTTCCAGATGAAGATTCAACATTAGAACATGTTACATTTGATGAAATTGATAGAATTATGATTTTATATGATGTTGAAAATATTACAAGACCAAGAAAATTAAGAGATAAAATAAGAGAAAAATGGTTAAAGGAGAAAAAATAATGGTTGTAGAAATATTGTATCCAGAACTAACAAATATATTTGGTGATTATGCAAACATTACATATCTTGAAAAATGTATGCCAAAAGCTAAATTTATTTATACTTCAATTAACAAAGAACCATATTTTATTAAAAATAAAGTTGATATGATTTATTTAGGTTCTATGTCTGAAGAATATCAAAAAATAATCGTTGAAAAACTAACTAAATATAAAAAAAATTTAATTGAATGTATAGAAAAAGATGTAATTGTTTTATTTACAGGAATGGCGACAGAAATAATTGGGAATTATATTATAGAAAATGATAAAAAACAAAAATGTTTAGGTTTATTTGATGTCTATTTTGAAAGAAATAAAACTAAAAGACATAATTCATTATTTCTTGGTAATTTTGAAAAATTTAAAATTGTTGGAAATAAAAGTCAATTTACCATGATGTATGGAGATAATAAATATCCATTTATAGAAGTACATGATGGTTGTGTTGGAATGAATCTTAACTTTAAATATGAAGGAATTCATTATAGAAATTTTTTTGCCACACAATTGTTAGGACCACTTCTTATATTAAATCCATATTTTACAGATTATTTAATTAAATTAAAAAATAAAGACTTTAAATTAGAATATAAAAAAGATATAATACAAAACTATAAAAACAGATTAGAATTACTAGAAAATAGAAAAAAATATATTATATAATTAAAATAGTGAGGTTGATATTTTGGAACAACTAATAATTTCAATGATGAATGAGTTTGGTTACTTTGGTATTTTTCTTTTAATAGCTATTGAAAATATATTTCCACCGATACCAAGCGAATTAATACTTGCTTTTGGTGGTTTTATGACAGCTCACTCAAAACTTAATATAGCACTTGTTATTTTATTTGCAACATTAGGATCTTTAGTAGGTGGAATTGTTTTATATTATGTTGGAAAAATACTTAATAAAGAAAGATTAAAAAAAATAGTATCTGGTAAAATAGGGAAAATTCTTAGATTAAAAGAAGAAGATATAGAAAAAGCTGATAAATGGTTTGATAATAAAGGAAATAAAACTGTGTTTTTTTGCAGATTTATTCCAATAGTAAGAAGCTTAATTTCTATACCTGCAGGCATGTCAGAAATGAGTATTTCAAAATTTTTACTTTATACCTTTTTAGGTTCATTAATTTGGAATACTGTACTAGTATTTTTAGGAAATTTACTTGGTGAAAGATGGCACGATATAGTTAATATATTTAATACATATTCAAAATTAGCTTTTATAGTTTTATTAATAACTTTTATAATATTTATAATTATTTACTACAATAAAAAGTTAAAGAAAAAAGCTAGGAATTAACCTAGCGCTACATCTAAAATCATCATGACTATAAAACCAATTAATGTGAAAAGGGCCATAAGCTCCTTTTTTTTATTAGTTTGACTTTCTGGAATTAATTCTTCTACAACAACATATATCATTGCACCTGCTGCAAACGCTAATAAAAACGGAAGTAAAAATCTAATTTTTAATACTATTAATGCACCAATTACTCCAGATATTGGTTCTACAATTCCACTTAATTGTCCATAAAAAAATGCTTTCTTTCTAGACATTCCCTCTCTTCTAAGAGGAATAGAAATAGCTGTTCCTTCTGGAAAATTTTGTATTCCTATTCCAAGTGCTAACATAATTGCTGCACTTTCTGTTGCACCAACCAAACCATATGCAATTGAACCAAATGCAACACCGACTGCTAAACCTTCAGGAATGTTATGAAGAGTTATAGAGAATATTAACATCATACAACGTTTCATTTTATTTTTTTCATTCTTATTTTTGTTTTTTTCTAATCTATCAAATATTTTGTCTCCTATAAATAACAATAATCCCCCAAGTATAAAACCAATAGATGCAATTAACCAAGGATTTAAATTAAGTGTTTTAGACATTTCTATTGATGGTGAAAGTAATGACCAAAAAGATGCTGAAATCATAACTCCTGCTGCAAATCCCAACATTGCATCCATAATACTTTTATTTATTTTTTTAAATAAGAAAACGATGCTCGCACCTAATGCAGTTACTGTCCAAGTAAATATAGTCGCAATTAATGCTTGAATTACATAATTTAAACTACTAAACCATTCTAACATATAATCCTCCTTTTATTCATTCATGATTATTGTATGTTATTTTATAAATAATGTTTGGGTAATATTAGAATTTTTGTATACTTATATTGATATTTAATATTCATTTAATAAAAAAACCTTTAAAGAAACATTTATTAATACAGATAAAGCCATTATATCAGTTCTTTCTATTATTATTTTATCATCTGATATAACTTATTTGGATACAAAACTAATTAATAAAAATGTATCAACAAATAAAACGGATAAAAATAATAATCAAAATAGTTCAGTTAATTATTCTTCAAAAAAAAATAACCGAAGATATTACAATTAACGAAGGAACTTTTGAATCAACATCGCAAAATGAAAATACAATTTCAGTAAATGGTGGTGTTACTGTAACATTATCAAATATATCAGTAACTAAAACAGGTGATTCCGACGGTGGAAATAATACAAGTTTTTATGGAACTAATTCAGCTATAATTACTAAGTCTGGAGCTAATTTAACATTGGAAAATATATCAGTTAAAACAAATGCAGCAGGTGCAAATGGAGTATTTAGTTATGGTGTATCTGCCGCTACAAATAATTCATCAAGTGATGGAACAACAATAACAATTAGTGACTCAAGTATTACAACTCTTAAAGATAACTCAGGTGGTATAATGACAACTGGTGGAGGAAACATGAATGTGTACAATTTAACTATTAATACATCTTCGGCAGCAATCAGAACAGATAGAGGAGGGGGAACTGTTACAGTAGAAGGTGGTACCCATACTACATTTTTATATATAACATTGTACTTATCTTAAAAAAATACGGTACTATATTTTGTAGAATGGAGAGGTTAGTAATTTTTAATTTATGAATCAAATGACTAAATATTATTGATGAATTATAAATGTTTATAATTCATCAGTATATTTTAAGTATTATTAGGAGAAAAATAAAATGAATCAAGATAATAATAATGTAATTAATTTTCAAAACCAATTTAATAATGAGCCAGTTTATGCAACATTTGGTAATAGAGTATTAGCTCTATTAAAGGACTGGCTACATATGTGGTGGGTTGTGTTTGTATGGTATACTCTGTTTTTTATAATAAAAGTTGTATTACAAGCGAATGATGTAGAAATTTCTGATATATTTACAGTTTTACATATTTCAGTTCCAATTTTATTTTTAGTATTTGGGCAACCATTATATTCTTTTATTTGTGAGTGTTCTAAGTCACATACTTCTAAAGGAATGTTAAAAACAAACATTATATGATTTATTGCTCAATCAAGTTGTTGTAAAAAAGTAGATAAAAGCTATTTGTTAAAGATACTGGAATTTCTTATGTAAGTTAATATTATAAAAAATTAAATTATTTTTATTAAGGTATTGACATAAAAGTAATAACCCTGTATAATTATACTTGCCTACTTAATTA
>UMKE01009608.1_pt1 | contig 14705 bp, 10 predicted proteins | sample 1966231 | NCBI WGS metagenome assembly UMKE01 (sample SAMEA4836168, study PRJEB28245) | human gut metagenome | biome: gut microbiome; material: fecal sample | place: Denmark | collected 2008 | reverse complement strand
CATGGAAGAGTAAAATACCATTTTCTTTTATTTCGTGTTTTAATTTTTCAATTATTATTTTACTATCAAAACATTGCCAATCTAACGAATCAGCATTCCATAAAATTGCGGGCATATCAATGCGTTTTAAAATTTCTTTATTAACAGAACCATATGGAAAACGAAATACCCGTGGGTAATGTAGAATTGTTTTATAAATTATTTGTTGCGTTTTTTCTATTTCCGCTAAACCTTCTTCAATCGTTATTTTTTTAAAATCAGGATGGCTATATGAATGATTTCCAATTTCATGTCCGTGTGCATAGATATATTTTAATTCTTCTTTATATTTTGAAGCATTACATCCTAGAATAAAAAAGGTTGCTACAATGTCTAATTCTTCTAACAAATCGACTAATTCTTTACTTTTATTACTAGGCCCATCATCAAATGTTATAGCTATTTTTTTACTTTTAGAGTTTTCATTGTTTTGGTCTTCTGCAATTAAATTCCTATCCATATCAAACACTACTTCTTGAATCGTGTCATTTGTAATAATGGAAGATACATATACATGAAGTTTTGAATCAATGATCATACTTTGTAAGAAACCAATATCTTTTTCCGTTAAAACATAATGATTTGTTAACATTTGATTGATTTTTTCAATTAATGGTTGCGTATGAAAATCTATTTGTCTATTTGTCTTCAGATCAAAATTATATGTTTTAATTATTTGATTATCTAAATAATAATAGTGAAAAATATAACTAACATATTGATCGTTTAAATGACTTTCATATGTAATATTTACTTCACTATTATAATTATCTTTGAGAACATCATAAGTGTTTTTTATATTCACCAATAATATTTGATCAATTTCATCATTCATACTTGGATATTTCACCTCTTTTGTTTCATCGATTATAAATTGCTTTTCTATCAAATTATACTTGGGAATATCTTTATTTTTTTTCTTACAAGATGGAATAGATATAAATAATAATAAAGAAAATAGGAATATAAATATTTTTTTCATATAAATATTTTTTACAATTTATTTTTAAATATAGCAAGTAAAATAAAGCAATCTGACATTTTATGTTAATTTTATTTAAATTTTCATATAAATTATAATTGGTAATTTTTGATATTTTAATTTACAAAATAAGTTTTCAATATAGTTCACTTGTAAACATCTATTATTTATTGATTTATAGACAGAAATTGTCTTATAACTTCTTGCAAGTGTTTATAGAAGAAAGGCAAAAAAGCATCAAACCGCAAAGCAAAAAATAAAGGCAGAAGATGATTTTTTTAAGATTAAAGATTCATCAAACCTTGCAAGAAACGGCTTTATAGGCACTAAAACTAATAGAGTAAGATATTTATTCTTTTTCTTTTAAAAATTTTTTTAACTATGTAATATTTTAAAGAAGAGTGCTATCCTTTTTAATTATCTTTTTCCTTTTGTTCCTTTGTGAAAAGTTTTATAACAAACATAGGAAAGGATATTCCTTTCCGTAAAATTACGTTTTTATATTTGCGACAAGCAGAGAAATTAGGTTTGTTAGAAATATCCTACTAAGTAAACAGGGATTTGTCTAATTATATATAAGCACTTATCAAATTTTATTTGAGCATAAAATCTGCCCATATACCTTGATAGTCACATAGATGTTCATTCCAGTATCTTATCTTTTCTATATATTCTTGTTTTCGTTGCTCTACTACATCTTTACAATTTTCAATTCCATATTTATATATAAGTGCAGTAAGGTCATATAGAGCATAGCCTATTGCATGTCTAGCAGTATGCACTACTGCACATGCTTGACCTATTGAATGACAGATTGCAATATCTTCTTTATTTTCCATTTCTTTTGTAACTGCATGACAATCTAGTATTTTTCGTTGTGCTAGGTGCATTTTGATTTTTCCAGATGCCCAATCTTTGGCTTTTTCCAAAGCTTCTCTTGGACGTTTTTCTTCTGGATATTTTTCTTCAAATTTTGCAATAGATTCAGACGCAAAATCAAATGCCCATAGTGCCATAACTCTATGGTTTTGAATTTCAAATAGCTTGATTAAATCCTGCATATATTCTGAACTCTTGGAAAACAAAACTTGATTTTTCTTTTTGAGTTTTAAAGATACTTCATCTATCCAATTCATTTTTCTCCTCCATAAATTTAAATTTTCAATGTTGTTATAAACAATTATATCATACAAATATACAATTTCTTCCCTTTTTCCTTCTTGAATAGCAGGGATAATTAAAAGAACGAAAGCAACGAGTACTTTCGTTCTCACATAATATGATGCTATTTCCTTATATTCTGTTTATATCATTTTATATGCTCTTATTGAGTTAAGACGACAACATGTTATATTGAGCCTTTGAAATTGTAGCTGTATATGCCAAAAAATCAAGTACGTATATGGAATTAATACATGATACTCGTTGCGCCCATTAAAAAGTATCATACTTTTTTTATTATTCAAGCGTCTTAAAATCAGTTTCAACTTCATACATCACAACGCCACGATAATTTCTAGCTACTAATTTTATATGATAGTTGCTATTGGCTACTAAAGATGATAACTTGTAAGAAGTAATCGGTGTAAATGAATCATCTAAATAACTAATAATATCAATCATTTCACCATTGACATAAATCACATAATCTTTAATCGTATAAGTTAAACTTACATCTGCTGCTTCAAACACTAAATCTGCTGTTGTAGATGTAATATTGGTTGCTTCAAGATGAATATCAGGTCCTAATTTTAAAGTTTTTGTAAGTTCATGGGTAGTACCATCGGTAAAAACAAGCGTAATTTTAAAATGATAATCGTAAAACTTATCAATATTTTTAATCACAAGCTTAGTATAAGAAGAAGTGGGGAAAACTACATTTGTATTAATTTGTCCTCTAATTGTTTCACTAACCTTTACTTCTTTTACATTTCCATAAAATTTATCTGAAAAATTTAAAACATATGTATGATTTTCTTCATTATATACTCCATTCACTGCTTGAATTAAGTTTTCTTTGGTTTCTGTTGTAACTGGTTTATTTCTTTTAGATACAATTGTTCTAGTTGAAACAATTGCTCCCAACTCATTTACCCTTTTAATCGTGATTGTTCCCTCATGTGTTTCTACTAAATATCCTGTAGCAAGATTAGAATCACTTCTACTTTTAACTCCGCCAAAAGAAAGAGTCATATAATTTACACCCAAACCAGCATCCGAAGAATCAGCTCCTTCATAATAATCCGGACGATAACGATCACCGTGATAGTGTCCAGCAATTACTAAATCAACACAATATTTTTCAAAAATTCCTAGTAAGACTTCATCACGATCCTTATTTCCCGATTCACTATTTTCATAATAAACCGGTGTATGCATCATAACAAAACTATATCGATATTCTACCGTTGATAAAACTTCCTCAAGCCATACAAGCATTTCATTTCTACCTTCTGATTTTTCATTATCAACCGTGATAAATAAAATATCATTATAAACAAAATAAGCGCTAAGACCTAATTGTGTAGAAGGACCATTATTGACTGTTGCATAATGGGCTTTTTGGTATCTACCATCTGATTGTCCAGTACCCCTAATATAATATTCATGATTTCCAGCAACCCCAACTCGTGGTAAAAATTTTAAACTATTTGATTCTTTGAAAAAAACATCCCATGTTTTAGCACTACCACCAACATCAATAATATCTCCGGCGGTTGCCACAAAACCAACATTCGGATTCATTTCAATCATTTTTTGCATAATTCCTTCACTAATTTCAGAACCATGTGATTCATAACTGCCATCCTCATTGGTTTTATAATAGTAATGAATATCGGCCATCATGATAAAAGCAGAATCAGAACCATCATCTTTTGCTGTTTTAAAACGATAAACCTCACTATATGTATCATTACCCAAATTAATACGATATATATATTCAGTATCAGGCTCTAGCCCTTTTATAGATACCCTTATTACATTTCTCGGTATAAATGTACTTTCAACAATATCTGTTCCTTCTGTAAAATAATATCCACTACCAGTTATGGTTGTTACATTGGTGAAAGTAACATCACTAGCAAGTGTATATTCAACCTCTGTCACAGTATTGAATGTGTGGTAATTAATTTCAATATCAGTTGATGCATCAGTACCATAACTTGTCATAATATTAAAAACATCATACCCTCCATCTTCTATTAATGGATGAAGGATTAAAACCTCCACAACACATGCAACATAGGTATTGTCAACCGAGCAAATCGTAATATATACTTTTCCCTCATGAAGAGCTTCAAATAAACCATTCTCATCAATTGTTGCCAAAGCTCCATCTTCTAATTTTAAACTATATGTCACATCTTGAATTGCTCCTACCGGATAAATAGTAGGAATAAATTGCAAAGTGTCACCAATATATATCTCCTCTTTGGTATAATTAGCCTCAATTGATTCTACCTCCGGTAAAGGATCTCCTTCGGTTTTTCCACATCTTGTACATGTTTTAGGGGTTGAAGATGTTGCTTCTTCCCACATATGTCCTGGAGCAATTCCATCCGTTTCCCCACAAATTTCACATGTCTTAGGGTGTGTACAATCAGCCGCAATCCAACTATGACCATCTACATCACAAAAAGTATCATATCTAGCAACTAAATGATAATCTTTTTGAATTGATGTTGAAAAATCAAATACATTATTTTCATCAAACCATCCTTTAAAATAATGATTGTCTTTAGTAGGTGCTTTTACTTCTTCAACTATATCACCTTTTTTAACTTCAATCGTTTTGTACGTTTCGTCATCTACAATAAAAGTAACTTTATATTTTTTAGTACAACCACTAACAAAACTTAAAAAAGAAAGTAATATAATAATACTTGTAAATAAACATAGTTTTCCACTTAATTTTTTATTCATCTTTTCATCTCCTTTAATATTTACAAATATATTATACTAAAAATAAATTATTTTTACAATAAAATAAACAAAAAACATCTTATTAAAATAAGATGTTTTTTATACTGCTTATCCTTTTCATAGATTATTATCTATTATAGAATTCAACAATTAAATTCTCACGAATTTCTGGTAGGATTTCGCTACGTTGTGGTAAACGTACATAAGTACCTACACCCTTTGTTTCATCAAAACTAACAAAACCTAGACGAGCAACACAATTTTCTAAAGCCTCTTTAACAATTTGTAAATTTCTAGATGCTTCTTTCATTTCAACTGTTTGACCTGGTTTTACTATATATGATGGAATGTCTACTTTTTTACCATCAACAAGTACATGTCCGTGGTTAACAAGTTGTCTTGCTTGGCGACGTGTTGTCGCAAATCCCATACGATAAACTAAATTATCTAATCTAGATTCTAATAAGAATAAGAAATTTTCACCATGTTTTCCTTCTAATTTACCAGCTTTAGTAAATAAATTTCTAAACTGTTTTTCACTAACGCCATAGGTAAAACGAACTTTTTGTTTTTCTTGTAATTGAAGAGCATATTCTGATAATTTTGCTCTTCTTTGACCATGTTGACCAGGAGCATAATTCCTTTTTTGTAATTCTTTACCATTTTCTAAAACGGAAAATTTTAATCTTCTTGATTGTTTCCAACTTGGGCCTGTATAACGTGCCATTTTTTTCTCCTTTTTATAGTCCATAGACTCTTATTTTGTGGATAAAAATTCAAATCCAATTTCTAATTAGATTATCCAATTACTTTCACCTAAGCAGCGAGATTACTCATATCCATATTCCGTGATAATCTATTGGTTAAAAATCAAATGAATGCTGCATTTATCGCACTTTATTTATTATACTATATTTTGCCAACTTTGTCAAATATTATGTCCTTATATCTCTATCAATCAGGATAGTAAATAATCACTATATCGGATGCTTTATATTCGTTTGTTGCCTCCGTTTTTATTTCAAATTTATACCTTTTGCCATCTTTATAGACAATATCAGTTTTAAAATATTGCTTGTTGGTATTGGTATCTACTTGTTTCTTGACATCAACTTCTTTTATTTTTTCATCATCTTCATATATAATTAAATAATATCCATTTGTTGCCAGTTCATTGTGATCCCATGTTAAATAAAAACAATTATTCTGATTTGGCATAACCGCAATATTTACATTTGTTGGTGCTGATAGGGGAACCTTTTTATTAAGATAAAAATTAGCAACAAAATAACCCACAAGTATCAATAAGAAAATCGTTACCGCAATAATTTCTTTAACCTTATACTTATTTGCAACCGCCTTTGATAAATGCTGAACATGACTTTCAATATATATTGACATATTAGGGATTGCTAAATGAACATCTATATGTTTTTCATCAAAATTGCTTAATTCTTCTAATACCTTTTTTATTTTCACTTCTGTATCAAGACTTTTAATTGCATAACCTCTTGCTTTTTTAATATACGTATAAGCAATACTTTGATAGGAATTGCTTAAATATTTTATTGTTTCATTATTTTCTTTTACTAGTTCTTTATATCGTTCTTTAGAATTCATATTATTTTCACCAACATATTTTTTTAATATTATAACACAAAAGAAATGATTTATCAAAACATATATTTTTATTTTAAAAAAGGTATATAAGAAAAACTCTTATATACCTTACTTTTTCTTTTATCTATTTTAATTTTGATGCTACATTTGCAAAGTAAATAAAATCTTCTGCTACTAAACTTGCACCACCAATTAAAGCTCCATCAATATTAGGTTTAGACATTAATTCTTCGATATTATTCACCTTAACGCTACCACCATATTGAATTCTAATCGTCGCTCCAGTTTCTTCATCATAAAGTTTACTAATTACTTTTCTAATAAAGCCACAAGTTTCATCAGCTACATCTGCTGTGGCGGTCCTACCTGTGCCAATCGCCCAAATAGGTTCATAAGCAATAACCAATTCTTTTACTTCATCTTTAGTTAATCCTTCTAAATCTTTAATAAGTTGTTCTTTAATAATATTTTCCGTTAGATTATTTTCTCTTTCTTCTAAATGTTCGCCAACACAAAGAATAGGAATTAAATTATGCTTAAAAGCAGCATGTAATTTTTTATTTACAGTTTCATCCGTTTCATTGAACATTGCTCTTCTTTCTGAATGTCCAATAATTACATATGTCACACCAAGTGAAGTAAGCATTTCTGGAGCAACCTCACCTGTATAAGCACCTTTTTCTTCAAAGTGCATATTTTGAGCACCAATTCTTAAATTTTCTCCTTGTCGCTTTACAAGACAACGAAGTACTACAAAAGGGGCACAAATTACTGTATCAACATCATCAATAGATGGGAGTGACTCATTTACCGCATATATAAATGCTAAAGCCTCATCCCTTGTTTTAAACATCTTCCAGTTTCCAGCAATTATCGGTTTTCTCATATTTGCACCCTTATTTAACATCGCTTAAACAAGTAACACCAGGAAGAGCTTTTCCTTCTAAGTATTCTAAACTTGCACCGCCACCTGTAGAAATATGAGTAAATTTAGTTTCATATCCCATTGAAATTGCGGCCGCCGCAGAATCACCACCACCAATAATAGTGGTTGCTCCATCAAGATTTGCTAATGCTTCACAAATAGCTTTTGTGCCTTTAGCAAATTTTTCAACTTCAAATACTCCAGCAGGTCCATTCCATACAACTGTTTTAGCACCAACCAATTCCTTTTTAAATAACTCAATTGTCTTTGGTCCACAATCAAGTCCTTGTGCATCTTTATCTATATGATTTACATCAACAACCTTTGTATCCGCTTTAGCAATAGCACCAAAGAAGTCTGCTTCAACATCTTCATCAGAAACTTGAACACTTACAACATCCACAGGTAAAATAATTTTACCATTAGCTTTCTTGAGTAATCCTTTCGCATACTCAACAAAATCAAGTTCACATTTTGATTTACCAACCTCTAACCCTTGTGCTTTGAAAAAAGTATAGGCCATTGCACCACAAATCATCACTTTGTCCGCTTTATTCAGTAAGTTTTCAATAACGGAAATTTTATCACTAACCTTTGCGCCACCAAGGATAGCAACAAATGGTCTTACAGGATTATCAACTGCACCACCAATAAATTTAATTTCTTTTTCAAGTAAGAAACCTGCTGCCGAATCATTAGGGAAATGACTTGCAATTCCTTGATTAGAAGCATGGGCTCTATGAGCAGTACCAAAAGCATCATTGACAAAAACATCCCCAAGACTTGCCCAATATGCACCAAGTTCAGGATCATTTTTAGATTCTTTTTTGCCATCTAAATCTTCATAACGCGTATTTTCAAACATCAATACTTCGCCTTCTTTAAGAGCCGCAACTGCATCCTCTAAAACTTTACCACGAGTAACAGGGACAAATTCAACATGTTTTCCAAGCAACTCTTCTAAACGTTTAGCAACCAAAGCCAAACTATTTTTTGCAAGGTCTTCCTCTGTTTTAATACGACCAAGATGAGAAAAAAGAATAACTTTACCACCTTGTTCTAATGCATATCGAATTGTTGGTAAAGCTTGAACAATTCTATTATCATCAGTAATAACGCCACCTTTCATAGGTACATTAAAATCTACACGCATTAAAACCTTCTTACCTTTTAAATTTAAATCTTTAATATTTTTCTTTGCCATTTTAATTTTCCTTTCTAATATTCATTAGAGTTTTTTGATTTTTAAACTTAAATCATAATATTTTTTCATCAAATGATAAGGCTTATCTATTTTTAAAAAACTATGATCAATAAAAATTATGATTGTTTGTTTCTTATCCTTAACCATCTCAACAATATTATAACTATTGATATAAATATTATCAATCTCTTTCTTATTATTTGTTTGAATCAATATGATATTTTCTTTTAAGTATATTGGAACGTGTTTAAAGATACGGTATACCTTAGAAGTTGCCTCTAATCTTCCCTTTAAAGTCGTTAAATCTTCTCGTAAAGCAAAGTCTAATAACTTTTCTAATAACAAGTTTATAACGATTTCATCTTGATTTTTATATTTGATAATTGTAGACCTATTGGCTTTTTTGAGGTATAAAACATCTTTATTTATCACTTAATCATTAATCTCTTTTAATTCTATTTTCAGTTTCAGGATTAAAGAAATGACACTTATTCATATTAAGCATTAATTTAATATTGTCATTAGTATGAATATCAATACGAGCAGGAACTTTTGCGGTAATCGCTTGACCTGTTACATCTTTACCAGGAAGTTTGACTCTAATTTGTGATTCAGCACCTAAAAGTTCTGAAATATCAACTTTGAATTCATGAGTCCATTCAGGATGTTTTGCAAAATCTTCTTCTTGATCAGAAATATCTTCTGGTCTAATGCCCATGATAATATCCTTTTCAAGATAATTTTGTTCTTTTAAAACTTCAAGTTGTTCTTCTGGAATAGGAATTCTAACAACACCAAAACGATGACTTCCACATTCAAAAATACCATCTTTACCAACAACACCATTTACAAAGTTCATTGGTGGAGTACCAATAAAACCACCTACGAAAATATTATTTGGCTTATCATAAATTTCCTTTGGCGCTCCAATTTGTTGAATCCAACCATCTTTCATAACAACAATTCTAGATGCCATTGTCATCGCTTCAATTTGGTCATGAGTAACATAAATTGTTGTTGTTCCTAAACTTTCATGAATTTTAATCAACTCTGAACGCATTTGTACACGAAGTTTAGCATCTAGATTAGATAGAGGTTCATCCATTAAGAAAACTTTTGCGTCACGAACAATAGCACGGCCAAGGGCAACACGTTGACGTTGTCCACCTGATAATGCAGCCGGTTTACGATCCAAATATGGTTTTAAACCAAGTTTTTCAGCCGCATTTTGCACACGACGATCAATCTCATTACGAGAGAATTTTCTAAGTTTTAGACCAAATGCCATATTGTCATATACAGTAAAGTGTGGATATAGTGCATAAGATTGGAATACCATCGCAATATTACGATCTCTTGGTGCTACATCATTCATTACCTCACCATCAATTAGAAGCTGTCCACTTGTAATTTCTTCAAGTCCTGCAACCATTCTAAGTGTTGTAGTTTTTCCACATCCTGATGGTCCAACGAATACTATAAATTCACGATCTTTAATTTTTAAATTAAAATCGAAAACCGCTTGAACATTATTATTATAAATTTTGTTGATATTTTTAAGTTCAACAGTTGCCATAAAAATTTCCTCCTATTTTTTATTTTTTTATGATACGAGAATATTATACCAAAAAAGCAACAAAATTACTATAGGCAATATGTTGCTTAATTTTTTTATTTTTTAAACAATTTTTATTTTAGGCTAAATAAATCATTTGATATATTGCACAGGCATGGGTAAATTTTTGTAAATTTAACCCAGTTTCTTTAAAGATACTATCTAATTTATTGATAAGACTATTGCGATTCATATAAAGTAGTTTCGATGTTTGGGAGACATTTAAATCATTTTTAAACATTACACTGATGATTTCTCTTGTAGTAGCATCTTGGAATAAGGGGATAAGCAAATTATTTTTAAGTGCTTTTTTTAAATTTACATATTCACTCCTACCTAAACTTAAAATGATATCTGCTAAATCAGTATATGCCTTTTTATAAATACTCTCATTATCGTGATATGCTTTGATATATTCTAAAATTTCTTCACCCCTATACCTATGATTGAAAATTAAACCCTCATGTAAAATAATATCATATCCCAAATCAACACTTAAAGTTTCAAATAAATCCTTAATTTTAGTTTGATTTTCTTCAAAAAAGCAAATATTTAAATGATAAAGCTCTAAAAAATAACAATTTTGATAAATATCAAATAACAGCTTTTGTGCAATATCCATATCTTCTTTATTGAGATGAAATACAATCATTCTAATTTTTTTAACTTTAAATGGATATTCTTTATTTTCTAAAAGGTATTCATAAATCTTTTGTAAATCATAATCATAAGTATACATTTTTTTCTCATTATAAAGTTCTTTTAATAAATAATATTCGTTTTGAGAAATTGTTTTAGAAATTGCAAAGATGTCACAATTTGTTTTATCTTTATAAAAATAATAATAGTCATCCGTTATTTGTGTAACCTCTTCTTGCAATTTATCTTGATAAATATCTTTTAATCTTGAAAGCATCTTAATCACCATATTCCTAACATATATATTATACAATAAATTTCTACCTTTTTCAAGCAAACCAATTATGTTAACTTTTGAATTCATTATTTTACTTCCATAATATGACTTTATTTGCTACTTTCATTTGTTAAAATACTCATACCATACTAAAAGGGGGCATATATATGGACGAAATATCACCAATTAAATTTTTTAAATATTATCAAAAAAACATCAATTTCAAAATTATTGATATTAGAGATACAAGAGATTTTGAACTTTATCATATTGTTGATTCTATTAATATACCATATAGTATTTTAATTGAAAAACATCATTTATTTTTAAATTGTAATCATACTTATTTTATTATTTGTAAAAATGGAAATACTAGTTATCATGCTTGTAAGTTCTTATCCAGACTTGGTTATCATGTTATCAATGTAATTGGCGGAATTGATCATTTTATGGGGGCTGTTGTCACCAAATATGCTTAACACGTAACTTTTTTAAATTCTTGTTTATAAATGGAATATAAATAAGTATCAATCTTTTTGTTTGAAACCCTCATCATATAATTTTTATAAACAGAAAGTTGTTTGGTATAGGCAATATCATCTAAATTACTAAGTTTATAATCAATAATGTAAATGCAATCTTTCGTTTCAATGATTAAATCTATGATTCCCTCTATTCTGTTTGCTCCTTCCTCATAAGAAAACGCATACTCGTGATAGTGCTGAAGGATTTGTTTTTCTTTGATGAAAGAACTTTCTAAAAAAGCAATAATAAGATGTTTTACCTTTTCACTGATATGAAGATGCTGAACATTCACACTTGACATATTTGATAATTCTAAAGCTTTGTGAAAATAATTACCAAGTTGTATTATCTCTAATTCTTCTTTATCTCTAAAGAAAATAGATTCTTTAGAAGCCTGAATTTTATGAAGGCTTCTTTTTTTAAGACTCGTATCAAAAAAAGAAAATTCTTTATGATCTATCCTATCAATAGGCTCATCTATTGTATCCTTACTTATAGAATGATATTCTTTTACCATATTGATAAATTGTAAATCTACTTCTTCTTCTAAAGACTGTAATTGAGGAGCAATCAAATTGAGTAAATCATAAAAAGAACGAATTTGTAATTTTTTTTCTTCTATTTCATCTTTTGAATAAACGATATCGTTACGAAATTTTGGCAATACTAAGATTGCTTCTTCTTTTGGTCTTGTCAATGCTACATACAATAATCGAATTCTTTCACTAATTTCTTCTTTTAAATAATCATTTTGTTCTAAAAATTTAAGTGGATTGGTTAAAAATAATCCATTAAGATAAATGGGCATAATAATTTGATAATTTTTACTATACAAAAAGTTACCTTTCAAATCTTGTAAATTAAATTTTTTATATAATTCTGGAAAAAAACAAATAGGAAATTCTAATCCTTTTGAAGCATGGATAGACATCATTTTTACTGCTTGATTATCAAGTGATTCTTTTTTAGTCATTTTGATAGCAAATTTCTCTTCTTCATTCACTAAAAGAGCAAAATAATTGATAACATCTATGAAACTATATTCTAGTAATGATAGACTATCTATAATGTTATACATATATAAAAGACACGATTCAGCTTTTTCTACATGATATAAATGTATCATTTTAATATATATATCAAATTGTTGATAAATTAACTGCATACATTGCTTAAGCGTGCATACATCAAGTTGCATCGCAATTGTTTCAAATTGATTAAATAATGCTAGATTGTATTCTTTTAATGAAGCTAAAATATGATTTGATGTTATAATTTTAGTAATATCATCATCATTCATCTCTACTAAATAACTACGCAAAACCGAAGTGAGTGCTCTTTTTAAATGATGACTAGCATAATTTTGATCATAAAAAGAATAAATGACTTTCAAAAGATTATATATAGCATATATCTCTCCGCCAGCTGTAAAGTCTTGATCTTTATAAATCTGAAGAGGAATTCCTTGATATTCAAAAATTTTTTTATACAAATCATACTTATCTTTAGAACTAGTTAAGATTGCAAAATCTTGGTAAGTTACAAGACGATTGTCTTTGATATTTTTATCAAAGATTTTTTTTTGATTGACCATTTGTTTGATTTTTTCAGCAATAAGAAACGCTTCTATTTCTGCTTTGGAATAAGGATTCTTTTCATCTACATCGTATGTATATATCTTTGTTTGATAATCAGATGCCTGAAATGTATCATAAGTTTTAAAACCATAGTTTAAATAATGTGCATCATTATAATCTACTCCACCTAAATCTAGGCTCATTACATTTTGAAAAACCAAATTAACAAAATCTAAAACTTCTTTTCGTGAACGAAAGTTTTGCGTTAAATCAATTACACCGGTTTCTTTTAATTTTTGATATTTATTTTTAAAAATATCGGGATTAGCATTTCTAAATCGATAAATAGATTGTTTGACATCACCTACCATATAAACGTTGTTATCGGCAATTAACTCTACAAGTCTTTCTTGAATATCGGAAGTATCTTGATATTCATCAATTAAAATTTCTTTTGTATGCTTCTTTATACTATTTCGAAGTTCTTCATTTTCTTCTAATAATTGGATGGCCATTTGAGCAATATCATTAAAATCATACGCATGATGTTCATATTTATATTGATTTAAAGCTTGATCTAATTTTAACAAAATTTGAACTACCATACTAACACAAGGTTTTGTCGTCAAATACAGCTGCCTTAAATTTTTAGAACTTTCATAAGCAAATAACTCTTTCATACTTGCTATTTGCGTTTTTATTTCTTCATAAATTGTCCGATATGGTTCTTTTTCTTCTTCATACTCTACTTTAGAAGGTAATTTGGCAAATTGATATGTTGTCAAAAAGAAATAATCATCATAACTAGTTGCGCTTTTTAATCTTTGACCTAATTCTACCAATCCTTCATAATGGGTTTTCAGACTAATAGATGCCGTATAATTATGTAATGATTGGATTTTATTTTCAATCTGTGCTGTTTTTTCTTGCAAAAGTTTGTATAATTCATTTAAGATTTTAACAATAAATTTTTCACTAAAATATTCTTCATTGTTCATTAAGATCTTTTGATAATTAGGAAATAAAACTATTTTATGATACAGTTCTATTAAATTATGTTTTAAGACTTCATCATCTTTAGTTGTATATTGATAAAGTAATGTCAAAAAGGAAGGATTTTCTTCTTGATACAATTGATTAAAAATCTCATTTAATAAATCTAAGGAAATCATTTTAAAAGTAATTTGATCAACTACATTGATTTGGCTATTTATATTAAGCAGATAATGATACTTTCTAACCAATTCATTCACAAAGGCATCAAATGTTTGAATATTGGCTTGATCAATATATAACAATGCTTCTTGTGAGAAAGGACTTTTGCTTTCTTTTAGCTTTGTTCTTAATCTTTCTTTCATTTCGCTAGCCGCAAGAGTCG
>UMKE01029168.1_pt1 | contig 15185 bp, 13 predicted proteins | sample 1966231 | NCBI WGS metagenome assembly UMKE01 (sample SAMEA4836168, study PRJEB28245) | human gut metagenome | biome: gut microbiome; material: fecal sample | place: Denmark | collected 2008 | reverse complement strand
CATCCAACCCAGCCAATACAGAACCTGTAAACTTTCTGGTTGGACGCAAAATCCGTCAAGAAGAATACATCTTAGAACATCATCAAGTACGTTATTGCGCCTACGCACAACGGCTCGCAACCCCAATGGAACATTTCTTTACTGGCGGAGATGAAAAATATCGGGAACACTTTGATAACCTTCCATATCTTTCACAGATCACCTCTGTTGATATATTGCAGAAAACTGTTGCAAAAGAATTGAATGGATTGATTCAATATTATGACCAGCAATCCGAATATAATCCTGTAGGAAAGCCTGTGAAATCTTATGTTTTAAGATAATGCTACTTTATAGTTTTATCTTCGAAAAAGCCTCCGCAAATGCATTATTGATCGGCTCCTGTGCTTCTTTTTGCTGTTTTTTCAAATATCGGTTCACTTCTTTTTTACTCATTCCAGAACCTTGTTTTTCTTTTCTTTGTTTAAATGCAGACAGTTTTTCTTTATACCCGCAAACACATACAAATTTCTGTCCTTCACCTTCTCCGACCATCTCCATCTTCTTGTGGCATACGGGACATCTGGCGTTTGTGACTTTTGAGATCGTCTTTTTATATCCACAGATACGGTCCTGACATACTAGACGTTTTCCGTGTTTTCCATTGACTTCCAATAAAAATTTTCCACATTCCGGGCAGCGGTGTCTTGTAACATTATCATGTCTAAATTTACCATCCGATGTTTTAATATCATTGATCAATGCCTGTGTATAGTCTGAGATTTCTCTCATAAATTTCTGATCATTTTGTTTTCCTTTAGAAATTGCTGTCAGTTTCTTCTCCCAGTCAGCGGTTAATTCTGCTTTCTTAAGATCTTCCGGAACTAGTTCTAATAACTGCTTTCCTTTGGATGTGATATGAATTTCATTTCCTTTTTTCTCAAGAAGATAGCTGTTAAATAATTTATCAATGATATCGGCTCTTGTCGCAACCGTTCCAAGTCCTTTTTTATCCATCTGATCGATCAATGTTCCTTCTGTGTAACGCCCTGGTGGATTCGTTGTTCCTTCTGTCATGGAAATCGTTCCAACCGGATATTCTTTTCCTTTGACTGGGATATTTCCTGCTTTGATTGTGTCTTTTGTTTGAGTTTCCTCTTCATAGAGTTCTCTCCATCCCAGCTGTTTGATATTCCCTGCTTTTGCACGGAATAGTTCTCCATTTATGCTTGCTTTCACAGAGAGTTGTTCAGAAATTGCTGGTGCTGATAAAACAGCTAAAAATCTTGCAACAACCATATCATAGATTTTTCGTTCATCGGAACTAAAACTTGTCAATGATGCATACTGCTCTGTTGGAATGATCGCATGATGGTCAGATACTTTTTTATCATTGATAAAACGGCTGCTTGCTTTGATTTCTTTTCTTAATAACGTTGCTGCTGCCTTTTTATATGATCCATTCTGACATGCTTTTATCCTATCTTTTAATGTATCTGTCATGTCATTGGTCAAATATCTGGAATCTGTTCTTGGATATGTCAATACTTTGTGATGCTCATAAAGACTCTGCATGATATTTAATGTCTGTTTTGGTGAAAATCCGTAACGTTTACTCGCTTCTTTCTGCAAAGTTGTCAGATCATAAAGTTCTGGAGCATAGTTCTTTTTCTCTTTTTTTGAGACCTCCGTGATCACAAGATCATGACCTCTTAATTTCTTACCAAGTTCCTCTGCCCATTTCTTGTCAGAAATTCTCTGATTTCCTTTCTGATTCTCCCATGTGAAATTCATTCCTGTTGCAAAAATCTTATAACCGTAATATTTCTGCGGTTTGAAACTCTTAATTTCCTGCTCTCGGTTCATGATCATTGCCAAAGTTGGGGTCTGCACACGCCCACAAGATAACTGAGCATTGTATTTACATGTCAAAGCTCTTGTCGCATTGATCCCGACTAACCAGTCTGCTTCAGCTCTTGATCTTGCTGCACGGAAGAGATCATCATATTCTTTTCCCGGTTTTAAATGTGCAAAACCATCTTTGATCGCTTTGTCTGTTACCGAAGATATCCACAAACGGTAGATTGGTTTCTTATTTCCAGACATCTGTAAGATCCATCTGGCAACTAATTCTCCTTCTCTTCCTGCATCGGTTGCAATGATCACATCTTTGATATCATTTCGAAGAAGTAATTTCTTTACTGTCTGGAATTGTTTGGATGTCTTTTTTAACACTGTTAATTTCCAATGTTTTGGCATCATTGGAAGGACATCCATATTCCACTCTTTGTATTCCTTTCCATACTGCTCAGGATCCGCCAGAGATACTAAATGCCCTAATGCCCACGTTACAATATGATCATTTCCTTCAATATAACTATGCGTTTCTTTCTTACAGCCAAGAACTCTCGCAATATCACGCCCCACCGAAGGCTTTTCTGCTAATACTAATCGTTTCATTTTATTATTTAAACCTTTCTAAAATTGTCATCTCAAATTTATTATCCCGACCATTTTAACATATTTTGTGGTATACTGGAATAAAGATATTTTATCGTATTTTTACAGAATTGAGGTATTTACATATGAAATTAATGATCGCATCCGATATTCACGGATCTGCTTTTTACTGTAAACAATTAATCGAAGCATATAAACAAGAACAGCCTGATAAACTACTTCTTTTAGGAGATTTACTTTATCATGGCCCAAGAAATGACCTTCCTAAAGATTACGCACCAAAACAAGTCATCGAAATGCTAAACGCTATCAGCGACCAATTGATCTGTGTCAGAGGAAACTGCGAAGCCGAAGTCGACCAGATGGTACTAAACTTCCCTGTCCTAAGCGAATCCTGCATCCTATACATCGATGGACAAACCATCTACGCAACCCACGGGCACATAAACTCTCCAGCGAATCCTCCAAAATTACATAAAGGAGATATTCTGCTGACTGGCCATACCCATATCCCAGTCTGGGAAGAATATGATAACTTTTTATATTTAAATCCAGGATCTGTGTCTATTCCAAAAGAAGGATCCGAACATGGGTATATGATTTATGAAGATAAGACGTTTTTATGGAAAACTTTAAAAGGTAACGTATATCATACACTTTAGTTCTTTTGGTTTCTTCAGTATACATACTTAAATAGTATCATTCGGATTTCTTCTTAGGAAGTACCAAACTAAGTATCAATGACACTACAAATACGCCCGCAACCGCATTCCCATTAAAGATATCTCCAACTTCTTTCGGAAATGCCGCAAAAAAGTTCCCTGATGTCTGTGTCAGTCCAACTCCAATACAAAATGCTAAAGATACGATTACCATCGTGCGGTCATCAAACTCACATTCTTTTAACATTTTGATTCCTTCATACATGATAGAACCAAACATCATAACCGTACATCCACCAAGCACTGCCTGTGGAAGAGAGTTAAAGAATGCTCCAAGTGGTGGAAATAATGATGCTAAAATTAAGATCAGTGCTCCCATTAAGATTGTAAATCGATTGATAACTCCTGTCATTGTGACAAGTCCGACATTCTGGCTGAATGATGTTAATGGAAGGCATCCAAAGCATCCAGAAATTGCACTGGAGAATCCATCAACTGCCAGTGAACCTTGTAATTCTTCCATTTCAATATCTCTTCCAAGCGCTCCTGTACAAATAGCCGTTGTAGCACCTGTCGTTTCTGCGGCAGATACAAGGAAGACAATCGCAATCGTAAAGAATGCCCCAAGATTCAATACTGGTTTATGGCTTGTAAAGAATACAAGCTTTGGGATACTTACAACGCCAACCTGAGCGATCGTTTTTGAAATTCCAGAAAAATCAACAAGGGGCGCAATCCCTGCAACGGTAAAGATAACAGAAAGCAGATATCCTAAGATCAGTCCGACTAATACATTTAAATTTTTGTAGACACCTTTTAAAATATATCTGGCTGCAAGGCACACGATCAATGTAAATGCTCCAATAAAAAGATGATACCATGCTCCAAAATCTTTGGCTCCATCTCCGCCACCCCAGGAATTCATTCCAACAGATAGTAATGATAGTCCGATCGCGATAACAACACAGGCTGAAACAACGGGTGTTAAAAAACGTTTCCAGTATCTCGCACTTAAACCTACGATTCCTTCAAAAATACCTCCGGCAATGACGGCTCCAACCATTCCTTCATATCCAAGATCTGGATTTGTACAGATCATTAATAGACTTCCAAGGAAAGTAAAGCTGACTCCCATAACGATCGGAAGCCTTGATCCGATCTTCCAGATCGGATATAACTGAAGGCATGTACCAATTCCTGCAACAAACATCGCACATTGCAATAACTGCGTGATCTCTGCTCCTGTCAAATGATCGTTCGTTCCATGTACAAAGGCCGCACTACACACGATCAATACTGGTGCAAGATTGGATACAAACATTGCCAGCACATGCTGCAGACCAAATGGAATTGCCTTGGATAATGGAACTCTGCCATTCATCTTGTAAATATTGTCTGCACTGATATTCTGATTCTGATTTTCCATATAAATTCATCCTCTGTTTCTTTCTTAACCCTTAATGATATCATCGATCGTGTCAAACGGGATTCCTTCATTTTCCCCATTGTCTTTATGCACATGTACAATATCATCTTCTTCTAAGCATCTTGCAAATTCAATCTGCATAAAAATACCTTTGATCTCTCTTCCATTTAATGTCTTTACGATCACATGATCATTTTGTGAAACAAAAAGTTCTTCCTCATTCCCAGCTTCATCTTGTTTTACCAATTTCACTCCTGGTAATACATTTGTAAATTCCATAAAAGTTGCTCCTTTATCTTATAATTTCAGAAAAAATTTCATCAATTGTTCTTTAGCTTTGTTATATGGCATATAACGAACTGGAATATCAATCTTACCTGATTTCTTTATGATACTCTTTTCATGCGTAAATGTATCAAAACTTTTCTTTCCATGATAAGACCCCATTCCGCTATTCCCAACTCCTCCAAATCCTAGATATGGAGATGCAAGGTGGATGATCGTATCATTGATACAGCCACCGCCAAAAGACAACTGTGAAAGTACATCTTGTTCTACTTTATCATTTTCTGTAAATAAATACAATGCCAAAGGTTTGTTATGATCTCTGATATACAAAACTACATCTTCTAATTTGTCATATGTCATTATAGGAAGTAATGGACCAAAAATCTCTTCCTGCATCACCGTGGATTCTTCTTTTACATTCACAAGTATCGTTGGGGCGATCTTTCGAAGTCTTATATCTCCATAACCGCCTTCAACGATCTTTTCATGTTTCATCAATTCCATAATGCGCTGATAATGTCTCGGATTTATCATAGATGAATAATCTTTATTCGACAAAGGATGTTCCCCGATCATTTTATTGATCCAGTATTTTAAGTAGAAGATCAGTTCACTTTCTGCTTTTTTATCTACGAAAATGTAATCTGGCGCAACACAGGTCTGCCCACTGTTTAAAAATTTCCCAAAAACAATTCGTTTTGCTGCCAACTTAATATTGGCACTTTCTTCTACAATGCATGGACTTTTCCCACCTAATTCCAAAGTCACTGGTGTTAAATGTCTCGATGCTTTTTCCATCACGATCTTTCCAACTCGTTCTCCACCAGTATAGAAAATATGATCAAATGACTGTTCAAGAAGTTTTTCACTGATTTCTACTCCTCCATTGATCACAGCAACGTAATGAGAAGGAAAAACTTCTCCAATCATCTTCTTTAAAAGACTGGCACAATGTGGTGCGTGTTCAGATGGTTTTAAAACACAACAATTTCCTGCTGCGATCGCTCCGATCAGCGGCTGTAAGGATAAAAGAATTGGATAATTCCATGGGGCTATGATCAATACCTTTCCGAGTGGTTCTTTAATCTTATAACTTTGGGATGGAAACTGGGCAAGCGGTGTTTTTACCTGCTCTGTTTTCATCCATTTTTTTAGATGCTTCTTTGCATAAGAAAGTTCATTTTTTACCATGCCAATCTCTGCCATATAGGACTCAAAAGATGATTTCCCTAAATCTTTATATAATGCATGTTCCATATCTTCTTCATGTTGTTTGATTGCACATTCCAAGCGCAATAATGCTTTCTTTCGAAATTCGTATTTCTTTGTCTTCTGACTTTGAAAAAAATGTTCTTGTCTTTTTAACATTTGATTGATTTCCATGATAACCTATCCTTTCTTTCTCTACCTTCACCGCGTTTTATCTTAATTTTACCATATACAATAAACTACTGCCTCTCTTTTTTATTTATTGCCACTTTTTAAGAAATTCGTTATAATAAATCTGTTTTACAACAACCATATCTTTACAACGAAAGGATTTATACATACATGAAACGTAATATCAGATTAACAATTGAATATGATGGTTCCCGCTATCAGGGCTGGCAGAGGCTTGGCGGTGATTCCAATGCGAATACGATTCAAGGAAAATTAGAGTCTGTTTTATCAAAGATGACTGGAGAAGATGTCAATATCAATGGATCTGGCCGTACCGATGCTGGTGTTCATGCTTATGGTCAAGTTGCCAATTTCCATACAGACTGTATGATGTCTGTTAATGAGATCAAAGACTATCTTACCAAATATCTTCCATCTGATATCGGTATTGTGGAAGTTTCTGAAGCTTCCGAACGTTTTCACAGTCGTTTAAATGCGAAAGAGAAAACTTATCTTTACCGAATTGCAATTCCTGGTGTATCGAATGTTTTTGAACGTAAATACCTTTGGTATTTCCCGGAAACTTTGGATATCAAAAAGATGGAAGAAGCTGCATCATTACTGATCGGAACGCATGATTTTAAAGGATTTTCTTCAATTAAGAAAACGAAGAAATCTACCATCCGTACTATCTATAACATCGAGATCAAAAAGGCAAAAAAAGAAATCCTGATCTCTTATACAGGAAATGGCTTCCTTCATAACATGGTCCGGATCCTTACTGGAACTTTAGTAGAAGTTGGATGTGGAAAAATAAAACCAGAGGATATTACAAAAGCACTGGAAAGTACAAAAAGAAGCGATGCAGGGATTACTGCACCGCCTCAAGGGTTATTTCTGGTTTCTGTGGGGTATTAAGATCTAATCTTATTCTCCCCAGACTTCCTCAGCAATTTCTTTCACTAATTTTAGTTTTGCCCACTGTTCTTCTTCTGTTAATTTATTACCAATTGAACAGGAAGCAAAACCGCACTGTGGACTTAAGCATAATCTTTCCAGAGGAATATATTTTGCTGCCTGTCTGATTCTGTTGATCACTTTTTCTTTGTCTTCAAGATCTGGTTTCTTTGTTGTGATCAGACCAAGGACAACTTTCTTGTTTTCTGATACTTTCTTAAGTGGCGCAAAACCTCCAGATCTTTCATCATCATATTCAAGGAAAAGTGCATCAACATTTTCTTTTGCAAAAACATAGTCTGCAACTGTATCATATGGACCACTTGTGAAGAATGTAGAATGATAATTTCCACGACAGATATGGGATGTAATTACCATATCTTCTGGTCTTCCTTCTAGTGCAAGGTTATTCACTGTAAGAAGCTGTTTCTTTACATCTTCAAGATCAATTCCTAATGCTTTATATCTTTGTTTCGCAGCGTCTCCTACGATTGCTCCCCATGTACAATCATCTAATTGAAGATTACGACATCCTGCTTCATAGAACTGTTTGATCACATCCTGATATGCAACACCAATATCCTGAATCAATTCTTCATTTGTCGCATAATATTTTCTTGTCGTTTCAATGTTTGTTGGAACGATCATTTGCTGAAACATCTGTGCTGGTGCAGGAATTGTATATTTTGCAATTGTATTTTCATCTTCAAACTGTTTTAAATATCTGAAATATTCTACAAATGGATGCTTTTTCGCTTTGATCTTTCCTACCAGATAAGTGTCTTCTAAAGAAGCTAATTCTCCATCGAACTGTACTCCACTTCCTGTCTGTTCATGTGCTACACCCTCAAATCCCCACATAAAATCTAAATGCCAGTAAGTTCTTCTGAACTCTCCGTCCGTAATCACATGATATCCTAATTCTTTTTGTTTTGCTACTAATTTTGCGATCTCTTCATTTACAATGTTATCATATACTTCTTTTGTGATCTTATTTTCGTTATATTGTGTTGTTGCTTTCTTTAATTCTTCTGTTCTTAAAAAGCTTCCTACATAATCATATCGAAATGGCTCTTGTAATTTACTCATTTTCTGTCGTCTCCTTTTTGCCTTGTTTTTTAAGTTGTATATAGTATATCATCTCAAAATCATCTTTTAAAATATATATATTTAGCGGTTTGTCATAGTTTTAAGTTATAGCAATGGAGTACCTAGGCAGTGTTAAAGTAAATTACATTTTATACAGGGTATGCTTCTTCATTTCCTTCTGTAACATCAACTTTCTTCTCCTGTGCATCGCGATATTTAAAATACTCTGTAGCAACCTGAGGGAATAAAGCGTAACTTAATACATCTTCATCCTGTTCTTTATAAGCTGCTACCTCCTTTTCAAATTCAGGAAGTTCGTCTTCGATCATGTCTGCATATCGGCATGTAATTGGCTGTTTATCTTCAATACATTTTTTCTGTACTTCGGGATTGAATGGTTTAGCTGTTGCTCCGTATTTCCCCTCAAGGATTTCTTTGGTTTCTTTTGTTACCATCTTGTAGCGTTCACCAGTCACAACGTTAAATACAGCCTGTGTTCCAATAATCTGAGAGGATGGAGTGACGAGTGGGCATTCTCCCAAGTCTTTTCTTACTTTTGGTACTTCTTCTAGTACTTCGTAGTATTTATCAGATGCATGCTGGCTTTCTAACTGGGATGTCAAGTTAGAGAGCATTCCTCCTGGTACCTGATAGAGCAGGGTCTTGATATTGACTCCTAAGTTCTTTGGATTTAATAATCCAGAATCTAAGGCTTCATCTCTGATCGGACGGAAATAATCTGCGATCTCGGCTAATAATTTCTGGTCTAAGCCTGTGTCGTATGGTGTATTTTTGAATGTTTCTACCATAACTTCTGTTGCTGGCTGGGATGTTCCCATGGAAAATGGTGACATAGCTGTATCAATGACATCAACTCCGGCTTCTACTGCTTTCATGTATGTCATAGATGCTACTCCGGATGTATAGTGTGTATGTAACTGGATTGGAATATCAACCGTTGCTTTTAGTTCTTTTACCAGTCCTTCTGCTTTGTATGGTAATAATAATCCAGCCATATCTTTGATACAGATAGAGTTTGCTCCCATATCTTCGATTCGTTTTGCAAGGTCTTTCCAGTAATCTAAGGTATAGGCATCTCCCAATGTATATGACATTGCGACCTGGGCATGTCCTTTTTCTTTGTTTGCTGCATTTACTGCCGTCTGTAAATTTCGAAGATCGTTCATACAGTCAAAGATACGAATGATATCGATTCCATTTGCAATGGATTTCTGTACAAAATATTCAACAACATCATCTGCGTATGGACGGTATCCTAAGATATTCTGTCCTCTGAATAACATTTGTAATTTTGTATTTTTAAATCCATCTCTAAATTTTCTTAGTCTGTCCCATGGATCTTCTTTTAAAAAACGCAGGGATGCATCGAAGGTTGCTCCACCCCAGCATTCCACAGAATGGTATCCAACCTGATCCATTTTGTGGATGATCGGTAACATCTGTTCTGTCGTCATTCTTGTGGCGATCAGGGACTGATGTGCATCTCTTAAGATTGTTTCTGTTATTTTAATTGGTTTTACCATAATATTTTCCTCCTTACACTCCAAAGATCGCCATAAATGTACCTGCTGCAACGGCTGTTCCGATGACTCCGGCTACATTTGGACCCATTGCATGCATTAATAAGAAATTCGTTGGGTCCGCTTCTGCTCCGACTTTTTGTGATACTCTGGCTGCCATTGGCACTGCGGATACTCCTGCAGAACCGATCAGTGGATTGATCTTTCCACCAGATAATTTACACATCAGTTTTCCAAATAAGACTCCTCCTGCGGTTCCTACTGCGAATGCAACCAGTCCTAATAATACGATCTTAAGTGTTGCGATATTTAAGAAGTTTTCTGCACTTGTGGATGCTCCAACAGATGTTCCAAGTAAAATGACAACGATATACATCAAAGCATTGGATGCAGTTTCTGATAACTGTTTGACTACTCCACTTTCACGGAATAAGTTTCCAAGCATTAACATACCAACGAGCGGTGCTGTTGTTGGAAGAATCAGGCAGACAACGATTGTGATAATGATTGGGAACAGTATCTTTTCTGTCTTTGATACTGGACGTAACTGTTCCATCTTGATTTTTCTCTCTTCTTCCGTTGTCAATAATTTCATGATCGGCGGCTGAATGATCGGTACTAGTGACATATAGGAATATGCTGCTACTGCAATCGGTCCCATAAGTCCTGTCTGATGTAACTTTCCTGCAAGGAAAATGGAAGTTGGTCCGTCCGCTCCACCGATGATTGAGATCGCTGCCGCTGCTTTTCCATTAAATCCTAAGAAAATTGCTAAGAAATATGCACTATAGATTCCAAGCTGTGCTGCTGCTCCTAATAAGAAACTCTTTGGATTAGCGATCAGTGGACCAAAGTCTGTCATAGCTCCAACACCAAGGAAGATCAATGATGGAAGAATACTCCATTCATCTAAAATATAAAAGTAGTGTAATAATCCACCTACACCGTTTGATGTACTTGCTGGATCTGCCATGATATCTGGGTAGATATTAACAAGTAACATTCCAAATGCGATCGGTACTAATAACAATGGCTCGAATCCATGACGGATCGCAAGATATAAAAATACCAGTGCGACTAAGATCATGACATAGTTTCCCCATGTCAGATGAAAAAATGCTGTAGAGTGGATCAGATTCGATAAAGTATGTGTGATATTAGCCATCAAATCCCCTCCATTCTAATTCATGGTAGCTAAGACAGCTCCATTTTCAACATCATTTCCCTGTGATACAGCGATACTTGCAATTGTTCCATCCTGAGGTGCAACGACTGGAATCTCCATTTTCATAGATTCTAAGATCACAACCGTATCTCCAGCTTTCACTGCCTGTCCTTGTGATACTTCAACTGCAATGATTTTTCCTGGAACAGAAGATTTAATCTCAACACTTCCTGCATTTGATACTGGATGTGTTGCAGTTGCTGCTTCATTTCCTGTTGTTTCTTCCACTGTTACATCGTATACATTTCCATTTACTGTGATCCTATAACTTTTCATTTTCTCTCCTCCTGATCTACCATTGATTTCTGTGTACTTTTTTTATCGAACGAACAATATATTGTCTTGGATCTTTTCCTTCAGAAGCTGCGATCGCTGCTGTGATCACTGCAATTAGTTCCAGATCATCAACGAGTTCTTTTTCTACTGGTACCTCTACAGGTACTTCTTGCTTTACCGGTTCTGCTATCTTCTTTTTCGTCAATTTTTCTTCCAACATTGGAATAAAACGAAATAAGTAAATGAGAAAACTTAATGAAACCAGTACAAAAAATACAATGGATACACCCATGATCGTATTACTTACTGCTGTCTGCATAGGTTCCCTCCTTCTTTAAAATACAGAATGTTTTTTGGTATCTGCATTTCTCTTTTTGTATACAGCATTTCAAAAGCACCAATGACATATTTTCTTGTTTCTGCCGGATCAATCACTGTGTCAACATATCCACGTCTTGCTGCTGTGTAAACATCTGACTGTAATTCTTCATATTCCTTTGCTTTTTCTTTTAGTACATCTGCATTTGCTCCTGGATTCATGATCTTGACAGCCATATCTGCTTCCATCATTCCAATCTTTGCATCACTCCATGCATATACGAAGTCTGCTCCAATTGATTTACTGTTCATAGATACATAGGCACTTCCAAATGCTTTCTTTGAGATCACATTCACTTTTGGAACTGTTGCCTGTACAAACGCTCCTGTCATTGTTCCGATTGCCTGTGAAAGTTCTTTTTCCTGTTCGATTTCGGCTACAAATCCAACGGTATCTGTAACTGTCAAAATTCCAATGCCAAACGCATCGCATAATTTCACAAAGGATGCTGCTTTTTTCGCTCCCTGTGCGCTGATTCTTTCTTCCTTATTGGCAATACATCCGATCGTTTCTCCATTCAGGCGGATAAATCCGATCGCCATATCATTTCCATAGTCTTTCTTTAATTTTACAAATTCATTCTGATCTGCAATCTGTATCAAGATTTCCTTTCCATTTCCTGCTGAAATATTTTCACAGAGACGATTCAGGTCATCTACACAATCTATGACCTTGCTTTGATCTTTGTAGTTTGATGGAAAGATTTGGGTTAACTTTCGGATCTCTTCGAAAACTTCTGTTTCATTTCCAACAAAATCTACCGTTCCTGCTTCTTTGCTCTGGAAGACTGCACTTGCACTGTTTAATACTTCTTTCCTGTTTCCTTCGATCGCATTTGGTGCATTTACAAACAACTGTCCATTTTCTTCCATTAATGTAAAATCTGTTAACGTTGAAAATACAGAAAGACCACCCCCGCAATTTCCAAAGATTGCACTGATCTGTAAGATCACTCCAGATGCCTCTGCCTGTTTCTTATAGATCATTCCAAATGCATGAAGTGCATCCGTTGATTCCTGCAGACGGATTCCTGCACAATCGATCATCCCGATGACTGGAACTCCTGTCTTGATCGCAAGGTCATAAAGATTTGCGATCTTTCTTGCATGCATTTCTCCGATGGAACCACCAAGTACCTGGGCATCTTGACTGTATACATAAACTGGACATCCATTGATCAGTCCATATCCTGTTACAACCCCATCCGATGGAGTCTCTACTTTGTCTAACTGAAAGTCTGTACTTCTTGCTGTTACCGCCTGTCCGATTTCTACAAAACTTCTCTCATCAAGCAATGCATAAATCCTTTCAACTGCTTTCCCTTTTGATTTATTTTCCATAAAAACCTCCTTTTCTTGTTCTTTTGTATTTTATATCGTGGCATTCCATCGGAATTTCCTATGATATAAAGTTAAAAAAGGGCCTGCCTATCCTACGGATATGCAGACCCTTTTGTCATGCTTTACTTTAAAAATATATGATCTAAAATTAAAATAATCCTTCTTCATTAAAATAATCGATTCTCATCGCATGACGCACATCTTTCATTGTTTCCTGTGCTTTTGCCCTTGCAGCTTTTGTTCCCTGCTGAAGAATTTCTGCAACTTCTGGAAGTTTTGCTTCCCACATCTTTCTTCTCTCGCGGATTGGTTCTAATTCTGCCTGAAGTACTTTGTTTAAGAACTTCTTCACTTTGACATCTCCAAGTCCTCCACGCTGATAATGGGCTTTTAATTCATCTAAGTTATTGTATTCTGGCCAGAATTCTTCAAAGTATTCTGGTTTACAGAACGCATCTAAGTAGATAAATACTGGATTACCTTCTACCTGTCCTGGATCTTCAACCCTTAAATGATTTGGATCTGTAAACATGGACATTACTTTCTTCTTGATATCCTGTGGTTCATCAGATAAGTAAATACAGTTTCCAAGAGATTTACTCATCTTCGCTTTTCCGTCGATTCCTGGAAGTCTTAAACATGCCTGATTGTCTGGCAGTACGATCTGTGGGTCTGTTAATGTCTCTCCATATACAGAGTTAAACTTGTGTACGATCTCTTTGCACTGCTCTACCATTGGCATCTGATCTTCTCCTGCTGGTACGACCGTTGCTCTAAATGCAGTGATATCTGCTGCCTGACTAATCGGATATGTGAAAAATCCAACCGGAATGCTTGCTTCAAAATTCTTCTGTTTGATCTCTGCTTTTACTGTTGGGTTACGCTGCACTCTTGCAACTGTAACTAAGTTCATATAGTAGAAAGACAGTTCTGTAAGTTCTGGTACCATAGACTGAATAAAGATATTGACTTTCTCTGGATCTAACCCACATGCAAGATAATCAAGTGCTACCTGCATAATGTTCTGTCTTACTTTCTCTGGATGTTCTGCATTATCTGTTAATGCCTGGGCATCAGCGATCATGATATAAATTTCGTCGAATTTACCAGAATTCTGCAGTCTCACTCGTTCTTTTAAGGATCCTACATAATGTCCAACATGCAGTCGTCCCGTTGGTCTGTCTCCTGTTAATATTACCTGTTTCATTATTTTCTCCTTTTCCGCTTTCCGTATAGACTTTGTACATCTTCTCTTATGATCTATACTCTTATGTTTTATTGTAAAATCAAATGCGTAAAGTGTCAATATTTCATTGTGAAAAGATTTTTGTGTGTCCGCACTAGAAAGACATTCATTTCCGTAAAAAAGACATTTTGTATTGACTTAAGGAATAAAAGTAAATATAATAGATGAGATTGATTCTTTATTTTTAAGAAAATATGATGTAAGTATCAAAATATCACTTAAAAATAAAAAAATAATGAAAGAAGGAATTTTTAAAATGAAAAACTTATTACAAAAGTGGAATAGCTTAAGTCTGATCGTAAGAATCTTAATCGGTCTGATCATCGGTGCTATTCTTGGTGTAGCTGCTCCAAAAGCAACAGGGCTTGCTCTACTTGGAGATTTATTTGTTGGTGCTCTTCGTGCTGTAGCCCCAATCCTTGTATTTGTACTTGTCATTGCTTCTTTAGCAAATTCTAAGAGCAACGGTGCAAAAAATATGCGTATTGTTATCATCCTTTATATGCTAACAACTTTTATTGGTGCTGTTGTCGCAGTATGTGGAAGTTTTCTCTTCCCAATCACATTACGTCTTGGAAAAGCTGCTACATCTGAAGCCGCTCCTCCAACGGGTGTGTTAGAAGTATTAAAGAACTTATTAATGAATATCGTATCAAACCCTGTTGATTCCCTTGTAAAGGCAAACTACATCGGTATCCTTGCATGGGCTGTTGTTTTTGGACTTGCATTAAAAGCTGCAACTCCTGGAACTAAAAAAGCTCTTCATGATATCTCTGCTGCAGTTACAAAAGCTGTACACTGGATCATCAACTGTGCTCCATTTGGTATTCTTGGACTTGTATATAACACTGTATCTACAAACGGATTAAGCATCTTTACTGATTATGGTAAACTTCTTGCCCTATTAGTTGGATGTATGTTATTTACTGTATTTGTA
>UMKE01003685.1_pt1 | contig 15435 bp, 26 predicted proteins | sample 1966231 | NCBI WGS metagenome assembly UMKE01 (sample SAMEA4836168, study PRJEB28245) | human gut metagenome | biome: gut microbiome; material: fecal sample | place: Denmark | collected 2008 | reverse complement strand
CCGCCCCCACCCTTCTTCCATTTCCTTCCATTTATCCACCACTCCCTCACCCTCCGGAATCTGCCAATTATTTCCGGTGCCTGCACTTTAACATATTTTTACAAATGAAAAACCCCCTAGTTTTCACTAGAGGGTCTAAGCAGAGTAAAGGGAAAAAATCACCCCCGCCCTTCCTTGTCAAGTCCGGGCAGGTTTAAGGTCTTTTCAGTTTTCCCTTTTTCAGGAGTGACAGCATTTCAACATTCTGCGCTCCGGTTCCGCTGTAGTTCTTTATTCCGTTTGCCTTCGCAATCTTCTTTCGATTGTTGAAAGAATTATTTACACCGATTGCCTTTAGCGCATCTACAATCGAGCTGGAACCGCCTTTATATTTTTTATAATGCTTCGCCTTTTCTGTGGCTGGTTTTTCCGGTTTCTTGTCCGGCTTTTTCTCCGGTTCTTTGTCCCCGTCAATCTTTCCGCCGAACACGTCACAGATTCCCTCCGCAATTCCGAGCGCAATTTTTTTAGACCAGGACTTTTTGAGTATCTTTTTAATGTCTGTCTTGGAATCCATGAAACCGCATTCTATGAGACAGGCGGGCATCTTGGTATGAACGATTACATAAAAGTTCGCCGTTTTTGTCCCGTCCGAGCGGTTCCCCTTTAAGTCTCCCCGCTTTACGGCATGTTTATAAATTGCCGCCTGTGCTTTCTTGCTTTTAGACTGACAGCCTGCGGAAACGTAAACTTCTGTGCCGCCGCCGGAACCGCCGCCGATTCCGGCATTATGATGAACGCTGATATAAAAATCCGCATCCCATTCGTTGGCTTTTCTAACCCGGCTTTCAAGAGAAACGTCCGTGCTTCCGTCTGTATCGTCCATTCGTCTGATGCTATGCCCCGCCTGCTTTAAATAAGTTCCGAGTGCATCGGCTACCCTATCATTTAACACCCATTCCCGTGTTTCGTTTGGGTCTAACTTTTTTAAACAACGTTTGCCGGAAGTATAACGTCCGTGTCCCGCATCAATCGCAATTTTCGCCATGATTTTTCTCCTTTCAAACTAACATTTTAAAATTTCTATCTTAGTGATTGTAAATTCATCATCGGTAATAACAGAGCCATTATCTTTTGCGGCTTTACATATGCAATAATACTTAATAGTGCCGGACGGGTTTTTTATTGCCAAAAAGGTGTAAGTATTAGTATTCAATACTGTTCCGATCCCTGTTACATTCCTAATACTCACAATGTTTAATGAGTACATAGCTTGAAAAGTTTCTCCGTTTTTATATTCATACGCCTTTGTTAATATATAATTAGTTGCTAGAGTATCAACACCTTCTGAAGTATAAAGTTTTATTTTTTCAACAGTTGGATCACAAAATTGTTCAACTATGGAACCATCAATCGTAGAGTTTACGCCCTCATTGTTTCCGATAAACCAAGAACCTGTCCATACGGTTTCCCAAGCCCTATCACCTCCACCAATTCCGCTTTCTTCCCATTCCGTGAAAAGGTCGTCAACGTTTTCTTTCCCTTTTGATGTCAGGTACTCTTTTAACCCTTCAATTCCTAAGTCTCTTTTTTCTTTCGCGTTTAACTTAATGTTCATGTTTTTAATAAGCATTTTTCTACCTCCTTCTTTACTCTACCGTAGCCCACATATATATTGTTGATGTGGCATCATCCGGATATCCTGTCTCACTCTTAACCATTCCTAAAACATCACCTGACATGGCGGATATTTTTAAATCTGAAACAGTGGTGTTCGGTGGAATCGTAAAGACTAGATTCCCTGTTTCATTTACTAGCTTTATTTCGACGTCATAATCACCGGAATTAAAGATTGTGAAAGTAATCGTTGAAGGATAAGAGGATGTAATGCTATGCCCTATATCGGTTGATGTATATATCCCCTTATCAACCGTCATTTTATTACTTGCAATCTTATCGATTTTTGGCGTTCCTCCGCCAACATCTAAATTTTGAATTGCGGTCTTTACAGCTTTTAGCGTTGTTTCCGTGGCAACACCTGACGGAATCTGCAACCCGTCAACCGCCGCTTTGAGAGCGGCAAGCGTTGTTTCTGTTGCAAGGCTTGCCGTGCTTGGAATTGACATACCCTGCACTGCCGCAAGGAGTGCCGCAAGGGTTGTTTCTTTTGACAGCCCGGAAACGTCCGGCATCGTCGGCATGTTCGACACCTTCACCGAGCCGATATTGTTCGTCCCTGCGGGCAGGCTCCCCGTAACCCCAACATTTCCTATTTTGTTATTGCCTGCGGGAAGAGCCGCACCGCTGGCGAAAGCTTTAATAATTCCGTCAAACTTGATAGATTCTGCATCTATCTCAAAATCTTTTAAAAGCGTCATATCAAATTCGCCGGAATAAGACCACACTGTAATAGATACATTATGGTCTGCCGGATTATAAATGTACATAGTAGTTGTTCCGAACGGCTGTCCGAAAACGCTCGTCTTTTTCCCGCCCGCTTTAAACTGATAGTCCTGCGCTGTCGGCGTTGTGGAGAGCGATATAAATAAATCATCAGCCCCCTCATTGTTTATGTAAAACATGTTCGGGTGTATATCGCTAAAATTCAGTTCTCCGTTTGAAAAAGCGGCAACCTCTACAATACTTTTTCGCCACGGGGAAGCCTTTGTTAATTGTCCCATTTGATACGGCATTTTTATACCTCCTTTATATCTTTAAATCAAATGCTTTTAGTAAAAATAAAACGCCCACAACCACGATTGCAATAAGGAAAACCCCCGTTAAAGCACCGCTTGCGATTCCTTTTGCCGCACTTTTCCAACCGAAAAGCCCGGAATCGGACGTACTTCCAGACGTACTTCCGGAGCCACCGCCGGACGGGGAGCCGTAGGACGGTTTCCCGTCTGCACCTTTGAGAAAATCAACCGGATTCAGATAAGCCCCGTTGTCGTTTTTTACCTCATAATGCAGATGCGCACCTGTACTGTACCCGGTGCTTCCCATGATTCCGATTGTTTGTCCTTCCTTCACGGTCTGCCCCTGCTTGAGGTTCGGCTTACTTTTCAAGTGCTGATAGGTATGCGTGTAACCGTTGCTGTCCTGTATGGTGACATAGTATCCACGAGCGCTATTATAAGAAACGGTCTGTACTTTTCCGCTGACAACGGCGGGGACTTTGGAATTTTTCAGAACAATGTCAATTCCTTTATGATTCGAGGAAGCCCCCGCTGTTGGGCTTTTTCGTGGTCCAAAATTGGACGTTAGTCTGCCTAAATCTAATAAATCTATCATGCCTTTTTCCCTTTCTTCGCTACCGCCTTTACGGTGTTCTTTGCGTTGTCAACAACTTTTAAATCAAAGGCATTTAAAAGAAAAATGGCACCAAGCACAATGCAGACGATAACAAACATTCCGGTGACTATCTTTTTACCTAAGTCCTGCAAAAAACTTGTGTCCACGTCAGCCCCTCCGCCGGACGTGTCGCCCGTGTTCGGTAAGTCCTCCACCGTGCCACCTGCAACAGTACCGGAAAACTTCTGATAATAGTCGTTTGCTTTTTGCGTCCGCTTTGAAAGAAGCGCACCTCCGGAACGCTCGAACGCCGCTTCAAAATCTGCGGCGTACTGTGCCGCCGTGCGTCCGGGCTTACGCAAGGCGGTCAGTGTCTTTGATTCCGAGCCTTTCAACTCGTCCCAAAAATGATTAAGCTGAACCGTGATATCGCTTGCGGGTTTTCCGTTCTTTCTAGCTAAACTGTAAAGCTTTGTTTTTCGGTCGCCAAGCCACTGAAAAAGCCCATATGCTCCGCTTGATGCGTTCGTTGCGCTCGAATTGAACCCGGATTCAACGGCAATGTTACCCATCACCCCGGCGGCGGCTTCATCGGATAATCCTTTCTGTTTGAGAAAAGCCCAAACAATTTTTTCATTATTTGTGTTCGCCATGCTTAATACCTCTTTAACTTCCCTTTTTTCAGCAAGGATAACATTTTCAAGTTTTGGGAAGCGGTACCCCGATAATTTTTGATTCCGTTTGCCTTCGCAATCTTCGCCCGGTTGCTGTAGCTAGAATTTGCACCGATTTTCTTCAGAGCGTCTACAATCGAATTGCCGCCATAATTCGCCTTTTTATAATATTTTGCGCTTGACTTACTTCTCGATTTACTGCTTGATTTCTTCTTTGAAGTTGTATTTTTAACTTCTTTTTTTACAGTGCTAATTACTTTTTTAGCGTTCGTATTCTGATTGCTGATAATCTGTCCGGTTGATGTCGTAATCTGCCCGGAAAGCTTCCCGCTTTCGTCTGTGATTTTATCCATCACGGTATCACGGTTTTCATTTGCGTTATCAATAATTTCCTGTTTGCCTTTGTCAATATAATCGCCGACGGAATCAATCACCCGGTCAGATTCCACACGGGTATTATTGTTCACCTCATCAATAATCACATTCGCATTTGTGTCCATATCGGGATAGCCGCTTACTCCCGTTGGCGTGATTAACTCCGTCTTATCCATTTTCGCTTGTGACATGGCAACATAGGCGAACAGGAGCGCCCCGCCCCCAAGCAAAATGGGGACGGGATTCTTTGTGATTGTATCGGCAATTTTGCCACCAACTTCTTTTATCTCCATCAATCAAATCCTCCTGTCGGCTCTCCTAAGAAAAAGTCATTATAAATAAAGTCATTCGGCGTGTATAAAATCCCGGACAGCTTCGGGTCTACCTGTTCGGCAGGCAGTTCCTGAAGCGGTCTAACTAGCGCCTGTCCCTGCTTCGGTAAGTAGTCCTTGTAAATCGCAAGCGGCAGGCTCTGCAATGTCTCCGCACTTCCCACCATCAGCTTAAAATCCGGAATATTCGGCGGCTTTTCAAGTACTTTATAATAAGCGATTGCGCTTAAAAATTTTTGGTATCCTTCCATTTTATCACCTACCCTGTAATGTCTTTACCGCTCCTGTATAGGTGCTTCCAAGCTTACTGATAATGCTCGTTGTTCCTTTTGCGTTCGACAGGAACAAGTAAATTGCAATTAGCATACCTGTTCCGCTTAAAATCATTGCTATTTTGCTACCCATTTTTTCTTACTCCTTCCTATTCGTTTAACTGGAATTTTTCTTGTAAGAATTGATTAAACTTTTGATAATTCAAAAGAACCATTCCGAGCAGTACAATCAGCAAAAACCATTTCTGCGATTGTTCGCCCGCAAACATTCCAACAAGTAAGGTTAATACCATGAATCCCAAGATAAACGAAAAATCATTATAAAAATCTTTCATCTTACCATCCCCAATGATTTTTTAGCTTATCCTCTGTAAGCTGTGCCAAGTCTTTTACCGCTTCCTTTTCGTCACCCTTTTCGGCTTTTTTCTTGATTTCTTCCTGCTTTTCCTTGTACTTTTCGCCGTCTATCTTCCCGTTTTCATCTTTGTACTGATTGGCGGAATCCGTGCCGCCCCCTTCAAAGAGAGAAGAAGCCAGGTTATACAAGATTTTTCTGCCATAAATCAAGTCCAAAATCAGCCACAGGCAGGAGCAAGCTAAAATTAGAAAAAATAAGCCTTTTCCGCTGTCGCCAACGGCGGTACTAACAACATCTTTTGCCATGCCTGCACCTCCTAAGACGTATACGAGCGGTAACCGTTCTGCGCTAATTCTTCACTATAAGTCTTAGCGGCGGCGGCTTTGGAATTGTCGACGTGTCCGCTAACGGACTGTTTTTGTGCGGCTTCGCTTGCGGCATCCGCTATGTCCGCAAGTCCTTCCGAAATGCTACCGCCTGCGGTCACCGTGCCGCTTCCAGCACTATCATAATCCGATAAACCGCCGTTTGTAACTTCGCTAGAATTTCTATTAGATATCGGACGGATTACGAAAAGCCATAAGAGGATAAGCCCGATTAAAAGAATCATATTTTTACTCATTTTGATGTACCTCCTTTATCTTTCAACTGCTCAAAAAATTTTTTCATCTGCTCCGGTACGGGTGCGACTTTTGAGATATTTTCAATTACCGATATTCCTTCATTTGCGATATAGAAAGAAATTACAATCGTTCGCAAAGGAATGTCCGGCATAAGTGTATTTAACTCTACCGCTACAAACACGCACCCAAGCATCACGATTTTTTTCAGCAGTCCTTTGAATCCTACTCGGCTGTTCAACTTCTTTTGATGAATTGCCACGATTAAACCGAGGATATAATCAGCAACCATCAAGAAGATAAGCGCATGTGCCAACTTGTCGAAACCTCCCATTAGTCCGCCCACGGCGGCAACGCAAGCGGTTCCGGCAATACTAATCTTTGTAAAAAATGCGGTGATGTTCATTACTGAACCCCCAAAAATACCACCATGGCTACTACCATGAGAATTGCTAGAAAAATCATGCCGCTTCTAGGGCTTTTCACGTCTGCTTTTTCTGCCGCATCTCCATCTTCGTTAAGTGCTTCCAAGTCGTCCTTGTCGGGATTAGCGGACAGTGATGTCATATCTGTTGCCGTAGCAACTGTATAGTCCGGGTATAAGTCACCGTATGCAAAGGCTAAGCCTGTAATATTTGCCATTTTTAAATCTCCTTTCTCTTATGCAAAAGAGGACTGGCGAACCAAGCCGCCGCCCTCTTTCTAAAAAATGATATATGGAAAAATCAACATGCTGTTTAAACCAGTCGTGCAATCTGTTCTGTGATGATTCTCACACGTCCGGATTTCTGCGAGTTAAATCTAAGCTGGAACATGGTCAGCATTGCGGTATCGATATAGTCACGAGTTCCGCCATAGTTTGACTGCCCGTTATAGGAAAAGTCAAAGACGTAAACGCCTTTTGGCTGTTCTTTTCCAAACTGCAATACATTGATGTTTCTTAACATTTCAGCTGGAACGGAATAGTTTGTATCAGCCTGGTTAAACACAAGGTCAATATTGGACGTAAAATCCTCATTGCTGAACGGGTTTCCTTCCAAGTCCTCAAAAATAAATCCAAGCTTTCTATAAATGGTTCCGGTGGTCAGATTGATGATGTTCTGTCCGTTTCCGGTAAAGGCTTCCGTCCGAGAGTTTGTAAGTTTCAGAACGGATAAATCTGGGTAAGCATCCACTACCGCCGGAATACTGAAAGATTCCACAGTGGGCTTAATGTCGATAGATTCCACCTCTACGCTGAATCCGTCCGCCCCGTTAATAAATTCCGTTTCAGACGCAATATCAACTTTCAATTCAATAGAAGTCTCATTATTCTGCGCAAGAACCAGACCGATCGGATCTCTATCATTCAGCACGGTTGCAAGTTCCAGTGTCAGCTTCATCGTATTGCTTGCACCAGTTGTGCTTGCAGTGAATTTTTCCGGGCAATAGCAGTAACCTGTCGGGCTTTCGTGCTGTGGATAAATGATATCGGAATACTGCCGAATTGCATTATAAACAGCCAGTTCCGCCCCTCCGATGTTAAACGGACTAAACCCATTGTTCAGGTCAAGGGTAATTTTTCTGATAGGACGATACGGGGAAAATTCATCTGTAGCAAGCTGTGTCTGACTTGCATGTTTCAGTTTAAATTTTACGTCGATTGCAAGTAATACTTTTGATAAAAATCTTGCTTTCGGGAGCAGGAAAGAAACGGTTGTTCCACCTTGAGTAACGGTCTTTTTTCCAAGTCCCTGTAAATTCTGCCTTGTTGCCTGCGCAAACATGGCGTTTCTTTGCTGTACGGTATATGTTTCAGCCATTTTCTAAAATTCCTTTCTTCTTATATTTAATAATTAAACAGATGTAACAATATCGGAAACGACAGGTACGTTCACTTTCGCAAAGACAACTTTCAAAATGTACATGATGAAAATTGTCATCATCGTTGAAAGAAACGTTTGTGTCCAAAACGAAACACTGAAAACTTTATTCATCTGTAATCCTCCTTTCTTAATTAAGCGGCGGCTCTGACTACTTCGCTTATACCTTCCACTTCATACTTTGTAAATACCGTTTTAATCACAAGTGAGAAAAGCATAAACAATAGCCATAAACCGATAGCGTTTTTCAATCCAATTCCTAAAAACTTATCCATGTATGTTTACCTCCTTTAATCGGGAACCAAGTAACATAGCTTTGCTGATTCATCCCCCATTTTGCAATACCAAAATTCATGCCCGGTCGGTGTCTGCATCATCTCCGGAAACCCCGTGTTATTGACTACCGTTTTTCTATCTTCATAACGATTTAGGCGAAAGATGAAAAAATATTTACAGTTTGCCATCACGATTGACGGTATCCCCTGCGGGCGCTGTGTGCAAGCCCATATCCCGACACCTTTCGAGCGTCCCATTATCATACAGCGCCCTAACTCATAGGGATATTTAAATGACGTAGTAAATGACATTAACTCATCTATCCAAACGATAGTGTTTTTTCGCTCGAACACCCACCGGAAAAACTCGTTAAAGTTGTCCTCATTCTGTTCGTCATAGGGGACGGAATAAATAATCTTGTGCGTGTCCGCCTGCTGACATTCCACAAGGGACTGACAGACTACAAAATCTTTTCCTTCTTCCAGTCCACGCCACGGACTTTCCCCAGCTTCCCAACGTTCCTCTGTCTCTAGCTTTGTGTCTAACTTTATTACATAGTCATATCCTCGCAAATATTCCTCTGCTAGAAAGCTTTTGCCGCTTCCGGTCGCTCCAGCAATGAAAACATGTGCGTTCGGCTCTATATATCTTGACATGCTCCCGAATCTCCATAATTGATAAAATCGATCAGGTCGTAAGCTTTTTCAATCATATCGTCGATTTTTTCAGGAGCATCAGTAAGCGATTGAAGCTCCGAGGATATCATAGATTTCACCATTGGCTGTACCATTGGCGGCAGGTTTTTTGTCATCTCGCTTATCAGCATCTTTGCTCTTTCTACCTTCTGCAACTGTTCGGCTCTTTCGTCCTTCATCAAGTTTGTTTCCGGCACTGCCGAGAGTGTTTCCTTTTGCATGTTTTTTCTTCTCCAATCCCTTCTGAATTGATATATAACCACGTGGCACGAAAAGTGCTACGCAAGCAATAATAAGTGAAATTTCTGCGCTTGACTGGAATTTATTTAAAGCGTCCATACGCCCCAAGATTTCCGCAAGCGGTTCTGTAACCGTTGTAATTTCTTCCTCTGTCATGCTCCAATGCTCCATGCCCGGGCGTGAAGCAATCACGCCCACAAGCGGCATGAAAATTTTATTTAAATCTTGAGAGGACAGAACATCTTTTTTCTTCTTTGATGTGCGTCGTTTTTTCGGTGCAGGTTTCTTTTCTTCCTGCTCCGGGACTTCTCCCGCCTGCATGGGTGTGGCTACCTGCTCCGGCTTTCGCTGTGCGATTCCTGCCGCTTCCCGTTCCTTCTTTTTCTTTTCATAATTCGCCCGCCGGGCGGCGTTCCGTTTCTTCCGTTTTTCTTCGGAAGTGGCTACCACAGCCACCCCAGTCCCCGCTTTTTCTTTTTCTTTGGTTCCGGCTCCGGCTCCGGTTCCGGCTCCGGCTCCGGTTCCGGCTCGTTCAGCGGTTCCGGCGGCTTCGGTACTTCGATTCTTGTCGGTTTCTGCGCTCCCGTTTGGGATTTCTGTAATTCTGTTATCAGCGTTTTCGCCCATTTTGGCGGCTCCTCCTCTTCCTTTTCTTCCTCTGCTTCTTCCTCTTCCGGTTCTTCTGCTTCCTCTTCCGCAAGTTCCAAAAGTTCATCAAGTCTTGCTTTTTCTTCGTCCGTTAAATCTTCCTTATCGAGTAGCGATTGCATCTCATCTTTTTCTGCTTTCGTCATGCTCCCCTTACTCCTTTCTTTTCCGTTCACTGCTTATACTGTAATTTTACACTCGTGAAAAATTTTTATATAGGAACATATGCACCTAAAATACGAAAAAACCTTACATTTTCATGTAAGGTCGAATTTTTTCACAACGATTGTGCGGCTTGCATTTCTCTGATAATCAATATAGTTTTTATCTTTTAATTCTTCGAGCATTTGTGATATATGACTTACCGATTTAGTATTAAGTCCTTCCATCATTTCACGAACCGACGGACTATAACCGTTCGTCTGCTTAAAAAGAATAATGTACATCAACAGCTCCTTTTCTCGTTCCGTCATTTTGAAACCCTTTCTTGCTATGTCAGCGTGTTAAATAAGTTCCCGTACTGCTCGAACGGCAGTACAGGTTGTGATAAGTTAAAGTCTTTGAAGTCCTGCAAGCTTTCCATGTGCCACGGAATGGAACAGTTGTTTTTGTAATCAATGTCCCGCTTCGGTGTTACGTCCAAATTCATAAACTTGTCCCGGTATTCCACCCGGTTCGGGTCTATCCCTTGTTTCTGTGAATAAGAGATAGACCGTAACAAGCTTTTATTTTCTTCTACCTTCACCCGCCCATGCTCCCCGCCTGCCATCTTTTCATAAAGTGACTTGTAAAACTCGTAATCAAATTCCTTTTGTGTATCTTTTGAAACCCCTTTGAATTTAATTGTTTCTTTGTTTTCTGCCTTTTTCTCATAGTAGACTTTCGGTTGTAAAAAGAATCCTTCCAGTATCTTTCCTTCTAAATCCCATGCTCCGAGTTTGAGAGAAGAAACCTCCCCCGGCGGGAGTGGCACGGACGTTACAAGAGAATCTGTATCACCGTAGTAAATTGTTCCTTTTTCCGCCTGCCGCCGTGCCATTTTAAGAAATACCAGACGGGCGTAACTTGTCACGTGTGCGGCTATCTGTACTTGTATAGATTCGGACAAAACTTCCGTCTCAATTCGGATAAATCCTAACTCTTCATTCTCGTAAAGAATTTTATCCTGATACTTTTCTTTTTCTTCCAGATTCATCACATCGTCCCGCTCCCGGATTAACGCCAAGTAACCGTATCCGGTGTTTTGCATCAGCTTTGCAAATTGCGTCAAAGCTTTGTTCCCGCTTTTCTTTCCTTCCGCTTTCATTTGATAGAATGTTTTGATAAAATTTTCAAAAACGGGAAACGTCCTTTTGAAGTAAATGATTTCTTGCACTTCCAAAACTTCCACGCCGCAATGCTCCACCGCATAGGCTACTTCTTCAAACGTCCAAGTCCCTTCCAGATGTCCCGTTAAAAAAGCAAGCTTTCCAACATTGACAGGAAGCGGCGGTACATACTGCTTCGGGACAAATACATGCGCTTTTAAAAATCCTGCTCCTACACGCATAGCCTTCCAGTTATTCCAGTATAACTCCGCTTCAATCCCGGTATAGTATTCCGGGTTTCCCACGGGATATTGATGCGACAGCATCACGAACGGATAAAGGCTGTTGACATCGTAGTGATATCCGGCAATTCTTCCAAAATTCGGGAGCATCCGAGGTGTAAAAACTTCCGTCCTACCGCCAAAATACCCCTTCCTGATTTTCTGTTCCATTTCCCGATAAGAGATTCCGTACCGGGTCTTTTTCGTGCTACTCCACTGTTTGAAAGATGTAGCAATCTCATAATCCGTTAAGCGTTCCTTTTTATGTTTAAATAATGCTCCCTTATAGCCTTTGCGGAACACGTGCTTGCTGATAGAAGCGGTTGAAAGTTTTCGCACCAGTTCGGACAGTTCTAACCCGCTTACCTCTAGGATTTTTTCGATAATCTCATAAAGGGAGATTACATCATAGCCGAGATACTCGAGATATAGCGGATCATCTTTGTCGCACCGCTCAAAATAATCCCCAATGTCCGCATAGGCTTGTGGGTATTTTTCTTGCACCTTGTCCCATAAGTCAATCTTTCCATGCTCCACGTCAAACTCTTTTGAGAGTGTAGAAAGTGACATCGGCAGGAGCCTGAAAGAATCGTGGAATGTGTAGTATTTACAAGCCAGTATCACGTACCTTCCGTTGATAACTTTTGAAGCGTTCCAGTTTACATTCCCTTTTGTGAAAAGCCCGTCCAGTTTTCGCAAGTCAAACTCCAAGTTGTGTATATAAACATGAACGGAATAGCCTAATTCGTAGTAAAGCACTAGCCACTTTTCCACGTCTGCAAACGTGTAACCGTAATTCACCTCCTGTCCGTCATAAATTGCGATTCTTTTCAATGCTCCGCCTAGTCCAAGCGTTTCAGTGTCCAGTGTGATTAGTTTGATTTCCCTTTTCCTGCGTGCCACTTTTTTCTACCTCCAACGCTTGTACAGTTCCGGGAGATACGTCCGAAAGTATCCCGCCAAACTATCATAAATAAATTGCTTTTCGTCCTCCCGGCAGTTATCCAGTAAAGCACAAGTAATCTTTAAAGCGCCGTGAAGCGTAAACTCGTTTAGCATGATTGTTTGATATCCTTTTTTCTCATTCCGCCGGATAATGAACCCATAATTGTTAGGATTAAATCCGCCGGATAATGTCTGTATAATGATGTCACCTGCTCGTCCATCACTTCCGGATTCTCCCCGATGATGTAAAGCTTCTTCCACCGCTCTTTTTAACTCCTGAACCGTCATCCCATCATAAAAAGATTGATGACGTAGCAAGTCAATGTTCCCGGATTTATCGTAAAATCCGATATATAGCTGAACGGGGGAAGAGTAGATTTTTTCCCCTTTGGTCTTTAAGTCCTGCCCGTACATCTTATAGATGTCCGCCCACGGGTGGTTTAGGTCTGACTTAGTAAAGGGGATATGTCTTTCTTTTAGCCACTCTGCTTTTTTTCGCCGGGTGGAATCCAAGCTGTTTAGGTCTATCTTTTGTTTCCGCTTTTCTTCTACACGGCGTGCGGCTTCTCTTAATTTTTTTCGTTCCCTCCCTGGTTTGAAGCCTTTAAGATTATACTTTTCTATCAGCCTTTTATCTTCTGCATATGCTTCCCTAGCCTTACGGTTTTTTTCCTCTTTCTTTATAATAGAAGAAAGTTCTGCTATTGTTTTCCCTTGTACCTGCTTTTGAGATTTTCCGTAGCTTTTAGCCTTTTCTTGTAAAGCTTTTTTACTCTGCTTTTTCTTTAATCGCTTATTCGCCATGTCTCAAAATCTCCATTAAGAAAAAATTGACGGGGATTTTTCTTGTACCCTTTAGGGCATCTGCTCTGCTTCCCCGTCAGTAGCAGGATTTTTACAGGACGGCAACCAACGTGTTGACTTTGTTGTTCCCGTTCCGGGTTTTCACCTGTTTCACCTCAACCTTAACAGGCTCTTTCCATGTTGGCATACCGAAAATCATAAACAATTTCTGTAAAGAATTTGTAACACCGCCGGAAACGGCTGTGTAGCCTACTCCGTTCTTGTCGATAAGAACCGTTCTTATCGTGTCCACCATTTCCCCGGTGTCATCGTCAATCAGCTGTACCGGGTGCGCTACCACGTCCACAAGTTCAATCGTCTTGCCAAGCATGTCCGTAAGGGATTTTTCTGCGGAATTGATTGCGTTATAGATTTTTACTTTCGTTTCCCTTGTGCCATCGTCCTGAATCGTGCAAAGAAAATCATTTGACGGATTCGTCAGCATAGACATTGCGTCTTTGCTAACTAAATCCTCTTTGTTGATTCTCATCATTTCAGCTTCACCATTCTGTACCATTTCTTTCATTGTGTTTTCGTTTGTCATTTTAAAATTCTCCTTTTCTTTTTTCTCAAAATTTTTATTTATTCGCCCACATAATCCGATTCAAAAGAGTTTGTGTCCTCCACGTCTCCCGCTTCGATAATAAACTCTAAGATTTCAGACGTGGTAAGCATACTGTCTGCAATGTCGGCGGTATGCTCTTCCAAGCTTTTTCCGACAAGCTCGCCGGAACGGATTCCGGCGATATAGTCACGAGTTAGCATCTTCTCCAGCTTCTCCGCTGAAATAATGTTCCCCTTTTCATCCACAATGGTGTTACCCTTTTCGATTTCCTTCTGTAACGTTTTTACGATATTCATTTTGTTTCCCTTTCTCCTTTACTTCAAATTTTCGTTTATGAATTTCTCCACCTCTTCCGGCGGAAATTTCATCTTGCTTCCTGCCCCTTTATAAAAGGCTTTCAGCTTTCCCGCCTTGACATAGCGGCGGACGGTTGCGGCGGACAATCCCAATATTTCCGCCACTTCGTTTACGTCTAGCAACTTCACCATTTCTCTTCCCCCCTTTTCCAGTTCATTCACAATAGAATCACCCCCTTTCATGGTGGATTTTTCGTTATTTGCGTTTATTAAAATCGGCGTATTTCCGCCATTAACTGAATTAAAACTGTTTGTTCTGCTAACAAAACATCTATTTCATGTCTGTTATGTTTAAAGTCTTTAAACCTGCCCTCAATTTCCCGGTTTAAAGCTTCAAACAATTCTTTTAAGTAAAGCTTGATTTCTTTTTTCATTTCTTCCCGCCCATCTTCAAAGCCTTTGTCATAAAGTTGTTGACATTTTTCACGAAAAATATTATTGTTTTTCATTTTCTTTTTTCCTTTCATAAAAATAAACCTATGAGCATTAACATATTGATTGCTACACCGATGAAAAATATCGGTAATCTATTTGTTGCTAGCGCAATCAACATTGAAGAACAGTATATGACTACGAATAGCACGTTAAATAAGGTCATATCTGCCCTCACTTTTTAAGAAGTTCGCGAGATACGTATATTTACTTTCCTGGAATTTCTCCCATAGTCCGGCGGCTTTCACCCGCTCGATACGCTTTTCACGTTCTGCGTACCATATGACACGGGCTTGTCTTACGTTCATTTTGTTCCTTTCTGACGGGATAGGCTCCCGCCATGCCTGCTAACTATTATTTAGTAACGCTTAAGGAAAGCATATCACTTAGCCATGATTCAAATCTTTCGTCGTTTCCATCATCATAATAACTTTCTTGATGTTCGCCATTGATGTAAAAACTCGTAATTGCCTGTTGTAGCGTTGAAAAATAATTCTGCTCCATTCTCGTGTTTTGCGATTAAGTGTTTCATTTTTCTACCCTTTCTGACGGGATAGGCTCCCGCCGTGCCTTAGTTATTCTGCAAACATTCCCAGCACAAAAGCTATAAACGTTAATTTTTCCCATTCAGTTTTAAAATCTTCATTTGAAGCCCAGTATAAAAGGCTTCCATCCCACCCATGTACATCTATTTCATTACCACTATTAACAGTTACATAAACACAATCATTAGAAGTAAAATTATATACTCGTATGTTTTTACCTATTGACATTCCATTTTTAAAAACAGTTCTTTCAAATTCCTGATAACACATTCCAACATTATCTAACACTTTTAACAGCTTGTTATACATTTTCCTTCCTCCTGTTTTTCGTTCCTATCTTTAACTTATGTCTTATTTTAACATGAATTGTGCAAGGCTGTCAACGGTTTTCAATAGATTTCTTATGTTCTTTTTTCCGTACAAGATAAGGGAATATTGTACGGAATTTAATACATGCCGGGGATCGGTTAATTGTCAGATAATGGTTTATCCGGCATCCGGGAAATAAATGGAAGGAAATGGAAGAAGGGTGGGGGCGG
>UMKE01009309.1_pt1 | contig 15969 bp, 8 predicted proteins | sample 1966231 | NCBI WGS metagenome assembly UMKE01 (sample SAMEA4836168, study PRJEB28245) | human gut metagenome | biome: gut microbiome; material: fecal sample | place: Denmark | collected 2008 | reverse complement strand
CGTCACGCACAGCTTCTTGTGCTCCTTCGCCAGCTTGTTCTCGTCCACGCCGTCGATGACGTGACCGATTTCAAAGATGCCGAACGACGGCGCATAGCCCGTGTTGACCTTCACCTGGCACAGCTGGGTGGGAATCATGGAGCGGCGCAGCGTCTCGATGTTGGGGTTGGAGGCGTTGAGCAGCTTCACGTTGTCCTCAACGGCGATGCCGAGCTTCTTGTAGTCGTCGGCGTACTGCCAGATGTAGGAATGCACCTCGTGCAGCGAATAGCGCTTGACGAGAATGTCCTTCAATTTGTCCTCCACCGTCTTTTCGGTGGACATGCGAACCGGGTAGAGCGGGGATTCCGCCGTGTGCAGGTCAAAGTTGTCGTAGCCGTAAATGCGGGTGATTTCCTCGATGATATCCGCCTTGATGGTTACGTCCTTCGTCGCGCGCCAGGAGGGGACGTCCGCGGTGAAGGAATCGCCGTCCCGCGTCATGCCGAAGCCCAGCGCGGTCAGCGTGTGCATGATTTCGTCGGAGGAGATGTTGATGCCGGTGTAGCGGTCAACAAACGCCTTGTCGAAGGACAATTGCACCTTCGGATAGTGGAAGGCGTACTCGTCGGTCAGGCGGGAGGTGACGCGCATTTCCGGGTCGTATTCCTGCAAAAGCTTGATGAAGCGGGCGATGGCGACGGTCGTCATTTCCGGGTCAAGGCTCTTTTCGTAGCGGGCGGAGGCGTCGGTGCGGTGGGCGAGGCGGACGCTGCTCTTGCGGACGGACGCCGCGTCGAAGGTGGCGGATTCCAGCGTCAGGCTCGTCGTGTCATCGACGATTTCGCTGTCCAGACCGCCCATGATGCCCGCGATGGCAACCGGCTTGTCGCCGTTGCAGATCATCAGCGTGTTCGGGTCGATGGTGCGCTCCACCTTGTCCAGCGTCTGGAAAGGGAAGCTCTCCGGGAAGCGGCGGATGCGGATTTTCTCCACCTTGCGGCTGTCGAAGGCGTGCATCGGCTGCCCCATTTCCAGCATCAGGTAGTTCGTCAGGTCGGCGAGGAAGTTGATGTCGCGCATACCGCAGTAGTTCAGGCGGATACGCATCGCCATCGGGCTGACGTGGCGGTTGATGTTCTCCACCCGCAGGCAGGAGTAGCGCTGGCACAGCGGGTCTTCAATCTTCATGTCGATGGCGGGCAGATTGTTGTACGCAGCCAAATCCGCCACGGGCAGGGCTTTCAGCGGACGGCCGGACAGGGTAGAAAACTCGCGCGCCATGCCGTAGTGCCCCCACAGGTCGGGGCGGTTCGTCAGGGACTTGTTGTCCACCTCGAAGATAATATCGTCAATGGGGTAGAGCGCCTTCAAGTCCGTGCCGCAGGGAACATCCTCCGGGATGACCATGATGCCGGAATTGTCGTCGCTGATGCCGATTTCCTTCTCCGAGCAGCACATGCCGTAGGACGTGTACCCGGCGAGCTTGCGCGGGCTGATGGTGATGTCGCCCAGCTGCGCGCCCACCTTGGCGAACGCGGTTTTCATGCCCAGCTGCACGTTCGGCGCGCCGCAGACCACGTCGGTCAGCTGCCCGTCGCCCGCGTCCACCTTCAGCAGGTGCAGCTTGTGGGATTCGGGGTGATTCTCTACGCTGACGATCTGCGCGGCGACAACGCCGGACAAATCCGCGCCCTTGTGGAAAATTTCATTCTCAACTTCCGCCGTGGACAGGGAGAACTGGCGAATCAGCGCCATTTTGTCAAGACCCGTCAGGTCAACGAAGTCGGAAATCCAGTTCATTGAGATCAGCATGTTCGTCTTTCCTCCGCATTACTCGTCGTCCGTGAACTGCGCCAAGCGCGTCAGGCTGCCGCTGTTCAGGTCGCGAATGTCCTTCACGCCGTACTTCATCATGGCAAGGCGCGTCATGCCCAAGCCGAACGCGAAGCCGGTGTACTGCTCCGGGTCGATGCCGCCGGCCTTCAATACTTCGGGGTGAATCATGCCGCAGGGGCACAGCTCCAGCCAGCCGGAATGCTTGCACGACGGGCAGCCCGTGCCGCCGCAGATGAGGCAGGAAATATCCAGCTCAAAGCCCGGCTCAACGAACGGGAAGAAGCCCGGACGCAGGCGGACTTTGATGTCCTTGCGGAACACCTCGCTCAGCATCGTTTTCATGAAGTAGATCAGGTTCGCGATGGAAATATCCTTGTCCACCATGATGCCTTCCATCTGGAAGAACGTGTTCTCATGGCAGGCGTCGGTCGCCTCGTTGCGGAAGCAGCGGCCGGGGAAAATCGCCTTGATCGGCACGCCGTCGTTCACCAGCGCGTCGCGGTAGCGGCGGTAGATGGCGTTCTGGGCGGCGGAGGTCTGCGTCTTGAGCAATTGCCCGTTGTCCAGATAATAGGTGTCCTGCATGTCGCGCGCGGGGTGGAACTTCGGGATGTTCAGGCTCTCGAAGCACTCGTAGTCCGTCACGACCTCGGCGTAATCCTCCACCGTGAAGCCCATCGACTTGAACACCTGCTCGCACTGGCGCTGCACCAGCGTAATCGGGTGATACGACCCGCGGGTCATGTCCGGCGGCATGGAGATGTCAAATTCGGGCAGGGCGTTGATTTCGCGCTGCAATTCCTGTGCTTTCAGCGCCTCCAGCTTTTCCGCCAAGGCGACGGTGATGGCGGTTTTCAGCTCGTTCGTCTCGCGCCCGACGGTCTTTTTCTGCTCGTCGGTCAAGCCGCCCATGCCTTTGAGCGCGTCGGTCACTTTGCCCTTGCGGCCGAGGTAATTCACGCGCAGGGCTTCCAGATCCACCATGTTGGCGATCTTCTTCAGCTCGGAATCAAAGCTGCTTTTCAGGGCTTCGATCTTCTCGTTCATTCCGGATGTTCCTCCTTACAGTTGGATGAAAAAAGCCCGTCCCATCGTTTGATGAGACGGACTGAATCCGCGGTACCACTCGTCTTGCGGCAAAGGAAAAAATCCCGCTGCCGCCGCTTGATGGGCGATAAGGCTGCCCACGCCCAAAAACTCACGGGATGAAGGTTCACGCTGTGCGCCCTGCCGCCTCGCACCACCCGGCGGCTCTCTGATATCCTATTTCCTGCATTCGCCTGTGCCATCTGCTCGCGCCTTTTTCCTTCTGGCGTCCGCTCGTTCCACTTAGCGTAGCGCTGCTACGCTGCGTTTCACTCCCGTTAGCCAGCAGAAAAAATTCGCTTCGCATCTTGGCACATTCTCATTTGGAAATAGGAAGGGGACTTGCACGCGCTACTGTTTCCCGGTCATCGCTTCCAAATATTTCGCTGACTTTCGTCGGCACGCTCTATCTTACCATAGGTTGGGACGTTTTGCAAGGGGGCAAATTCGGAAATTGGAATGCGGAATGCGGAATAAAAATCGCACGGAAGTGGAATTCTTTCCATCTTACAGGCGAACAAACCATGAATTTTTCCGATTTCTTATTTACAAGCCATTTTTTTGTGCTATACTGTAAGATGCGTTATCATGTAAAGCGCGATTCAGGCGCTTGCGTGAAAGTCCGCGCGCGGGAGGGTGCAATTCCTCCGTCCGCAGGCGCGGCAGGGAACTTCGCGCACAATCGCGCGGAAGAAAGGAAAGGAAGCCGGATGAGCAACAGCCGTCCACCCTATGATGGCGCCGGGGACGCCGGACAGAATCCTCAGCAGCCCGGTTTTTCGCAGGGCAATTATCCGCCGGCGCAGGGCTATGCCCCGAATGGCGGCTACGCGCCCAATGATGCCTATGGTCAGGGCTACGCGCCGCAAAACGGCTATGGGCAGCAGCCCTATGGTCAGCAGGGGTATGCGGATTATCAGCAGCCCTATGGTCAGCAGGGATACCAGCAGCCATACGGTCAGCAGGGCTACGAGCAGCAGGGTTATCAGCAGCCGTACGCCCAGCAGCCTTATCAGCAGCAGCCGTATGACCAGCAGGGGTTTGTGCAGCCCGGCGGGTATCAGCAGCCCTACGAGCAGCAGGGATACCAGCAGCCGAATCCGGCGTACAATCAGCAGGGGTACAGCCAGCAAAATCCGCAGGAAACGGATTTGCCGCCGGAGCAGCAGTACGCGCAGTATACCCCCGACGGTCAGCGTGTGTACCCGACGTCGGGGCGCAGCGGCTTCCGGGTGCAGCCGGCGGCGCGCAGGGAAATTCCGTGGGATACGATTGCAAAAGTATTGATGTTCGGCGTGCTGCCGATTCTTTTCATCTTGAGCATGGTCTTTGCGTGGACGGCGGTGAAGTGGGTCGTCCTCGTCGGCGCGGTGGCGAGCATCGCCGCGATGTGGCTCCGCGAGCTGGTTACGCCCAACGCGCGGCTGGTGCTGTCGCTTTTGCTGGCGTCGGCGGCGGTCGTCTGCCTCGTCAGCGCACTGGCGACGAACGCGGCGGATAACCAAAACCCCGCGCAGCCGAATCAGTCCGGTCAGATGCAGCAGGGGAGTACATCGGGCAATAACCTCGATGTCAACCTGACCGCGACGGACACGCCCAATCCCTCGCCCACGCCCACCGCGACGCCTGTGGATGACTCCGAGGAGTGCTACGCGCAGCTGCATTCCTTCTTCACGCTGTGGAAGAACAACGCCATCAGCCAAATGGTCAACCTGACGGCCCCGTCGTGGCGCAGCAGCATCAAGGGCGGCACGGACGCGGTGACGCAGAAGCTCTTCGGCGAGGTGCTGACCAACCGCACGCCCGTCAGCTGGGATTTCACGGCCATCACGGGCACATCGAACGACATCGCCCGCATGGTCACCGTGCGCGCCGTCATCAACAAGAACAACACCCTGGGCGAAAGCGTCTACCTGTGGAAGGTGCGCATGGTCAAGGAGGACGGCGTGTGGTACGTTGACCCCGCGACGCTGCAAAGCAACGAGCAGGAAAGCACCGCCACCCCGACCAACGCCCTTGCCACCCAGCCCGTGCTGAACACCAGCCATCCGGACTTGATTCTCTACTACAACCAAAACGGCGGAACGTATTACCACATCGACCCGAACTGCGCGTCCATCAATCAGCGGTATCGCCCGCTGACGGCATCCTTCAAGTGGACGCAGATTGACGACGAACCGTACAAAAACCTGGAGCAGTGCAAGGTGTGCGGCGCACCCCTGCGCGAAGACAAGAGCAACTGATACTCACATATAATATTAGGAGGACAACACGATGGACACCAATGCCAAGCTGTATCAAGACATGACGAAGATTCTCGTCAAGCGTGAGGACATCCAGAAGGCCGTTGCCCAGCTGGGACGGGAAATCACCCGCGACTATCAGGGTCGTGATTTGGTGATGGTCTGCATTTTGAAGGGCGCGAGTGTCTTCTTCTCCGACCTCATCCGCGAGGTCGATTTGCCCGTGACGCTGGATTTCATGGCGCTTTCGAGCTATCGCAACTCCACCAAGTCCTCCGGCGTGGTCAATCTGGAGAAAGACCTGTCCGTGTCCATCAAGGGGCGCGACGTGCTGATTGTGGAGGACATTGTGGACAGCGGCAACACGCTGTTCTACCTCGGCAAGTATTTGATGGGCCGCGGCGCGTCCTCCATCCGCATTGCGACGCTGCTGGACAAGCCCGACCGCCGCAATCCCGAACACAACCTGACGGTGGATTACCACTGCTTCAAGATTCCGGATGAGTTCGTCGTCGGCTACGGGCTGGATTTCGCCGAGAAGTACCGCAATCTGCCGGATATCGGCGTGCTGGACAGCCGCGTGTACGGCGCGGCGCGCGAATAAATCAGCCGATTCTTCCCCCAATAAAGATAAAATTTTTGTAAAGATGGATTTTTCCGCACACGTCATTCGTCTATATGGGTATACGCCGCAACAGGCGGATGGCGCTGGAACGGAAGGAGGATGCTCGCATTGAAGAAGTCTCGCGGGATGTTCGGCTACGTCGCGGTTCTGCTGCTGATGGTGCTCACCATTTCGATGCTGTTCACCAACGGCTTTGGCAGCAATATCCGTGACCGCCGCATCACCTATCCCCAGCTGCTGACGATGATTGAGGAGGGGCAGGTTCGCTCCGTCGCCATCCGCGGCACGTCGCTGGTGGGCGTGACGACAACAACAACGGTCGCCGACGCGGATTTCCCCGACAAGAACTACGATTTTGAAACCACCATCGGCGCTGATTTCATCGTCACCGCGCGGCAAATGCAGGCGGCGAAGCTTAATAAGCCGCTGGACGAGGTGTCCGTCAAGGATTTGCCGTTCACCATCATCTACCGTCAGCCGCTGACCACCCCGTGGTGGTATGATTTGATTCCACTGGCAATTTCGCTGGTGCTCTGCGGCGTGATGTTCTGGCTGATTATGCGCGCGCAGACCGGCGGCAACGGCAAGGTGATGAACTTCGGCAGAAGCCGGGCGCGCATCCATGACCCGAACAAGAACAAGGTGACGTTCGCCGACGTCGCGGGCGCGGAGGAAGAGAAGGAAGAACTCAAGGAAATGGTGGACTTCCTGCGCAACCCCAAGGCGTACATCGACATGGGCGCGCGCATCCCCAAGGGCGTGCTGCTCATCGGCCCGCCCGGCACGGGCAAAACCCTGCTGGCAAAGGCGGTTGCGGGCGAGGCGGGCGTGCCGTTCTTCTCCATTTCCGGCTCTGACTTTGTGGAGATGTTCGTGGGCGTGGGCGCGAGCCGCGTCCGTGACCTGTTCGACCAAGCCAAGCGCGCTGCCCCGTCCATCATCTTTATTGATGAGATTGACGCCGTGGGTCGCCATCGCGGCGCGGGTCTGGGCGGCGGACACGACGAACGCGAGCAGACGCTGAACCAGCTGCTGGTCGAGATGGATGGCTTCGCAATCAACGAGGGCGTTATTGTCATGGCGGCGACGAACCGCCGCGACATTCTTGACCCCGCGCTGCTGCGTCCCGGCCGCTTTGACCGCACGATTCTCGTCAATTACCCCGATATGGCGGGGCGTGTTGCCATCCTGAAGGTGCACGCCAAGGGCAAGCCCCTTGCGGATGATGTGGATTTGGAGAATATCGCCAAGCGCGTGCCCTTCTCCACCGGCGCGGAGCTGGAAAACATCATGAACGAAGCCGCGATTCTGGCGGCGCGCGGGCGCTTGAAGGCCATCAACCAGCAGACGCTGGTAGAGGCGATTTCCCGCGTGCAGATGGGCCCGGAGAAGCGCAGCCACAAGGTGACGCAGCGCGACAAGCGCATGGTCGCCATCCACGAGGCGGGCCACGCCATCGTCGGGCACGTCCTGCCCAACTGCGACGAGGTGCACCTGATTACCATCGTCCCGCGTGGGCAGGCGGGCGGCTACACGCTGTCCCTGCCGACGGAAGAGGACGATTTGCAGACTTACAGCCAGCTGATGGACTTCGTGGCGATGGGGCTGGGCGGTCATGCCGCGGAGCAGCTTTATCTGGGTGAGTTCACCACCGGCGCAACGAGCGACCTGAAGAAGGCGACGGAGGTCTGCCGCCGCATGGTGACGCAGTTCGGCATGAGCGAAAAGCTGGGCCCGGTCTATCTTGACGGCGATCAGGAAGTGTTCGTCGGCATGGAGTTCGGGCAGAGCCGCGGGTACAGCGAAGAAATGGCGGCGCGCATCGACGCGGAAGTCAAGCGCCTGCTGGAGGAATGCTACCAGAAGGCGGTGGATGCCCTGAGCGCCAACCGCGACCGCATGGAGAAGCTGGTGGACGCGCTGCTCAAGTACGACACCATCAGCCGCCGCGAGTTCGTCACCCTGATGGAAACGGGCGCGCTGCCGGATATTCAGGATGCCGATACCCGCACCACGGGCGATGTGATGATGCAGGATATGGCGGACGAAAAGAAGGAAGAAAGTTCCGAAAAGTCCGCCGAAACGCCTGAAAAGAGCGCGGAAACGCCCGAAAAGACGGCGGATGCGCCCGAAAATCACCCGGATGCCCCCCATGAAGCCTGATTTGCACACCCACACCACCTCCTCCGACGGGCTGCTTACGCCCGCGGAGCTGGTGGCGCTGGCGGACAAGCACCGCGTGACGCTCCTTGCCGTGACCGACCATGACACGTTTGACGGCGCGGCGCAGCTGCTGGGGAAACCCACGCCGATGCCGATTCTGCAAGGTGTCGAATTGTCCCTGCGCGATATGCCCGGCCTGCACCTGCTCGGCTACGGGCGCGGGACGGATACGCCCCTGCACCGCAAGGTTCGGGCACTGTCCCAAATGCGGCTCGGACGCGCGCGGCAGATGGTGGAGAAGCTGAACGCGCTGGGCTATCCGCTGGATTACGACGAAATCGCCCGCGAAGCCAAGGGCAGCGTCGGTCGGCCGCATATCGCCCGCGCGATGGTCAGCCACGGCTATGTGGTGGACACGCGCGAGGCGTTTGACCGCTTTCTGGCGGATGGCGCGCCTGCCTATGTGGCGGGGGAGCGCCTGAGCATGGCGGAGGCGCTGCCGCTGATGCGGGAAAGCGGCTTCGTGCCTGTTCTGGCGCACCCGATGGAGCTGGAGAAGACCGGCGCGCTGCTGCGCCATCTGCTCGGCGTTTGGCAGGAGCAGGGCTTGCGGGGCGTTGAGGTTTACCACCCGTCCGCCGGACGCGCCACGCCCCTGCTGGATTTGACCGCGCGGCGCATGGGCTTTCTGGTCACCGGCGGCAGTGACTTCCATGGCGATGGCGACCGCCACGGCATGGTCGGCTGCACCGCGCCGATGTGGGCGAGGGCGGCCGATGATGTGGAGAAATTGCTGCAGGCAGTGGAAGCTGCTGAAATCATGTGATATAAGATGAAGAAATACCGAATTGCCATCAGAAAGGGGTGCTGAAACCATGTCCGAATTCAACGACAACAAGCAGCCGCGCCGCCGCCGCACGCAGCTGAACGCGGCGCAGTATGCCGGGCAGCAGACGCTGGACAACAGCATCCCCCTTATCCGCACGGAAGACGCGCCCATGCAGCCGACAAATCCGCCGCGCCGGAATCCGCAGCCGCCCCCGGCGCAGCAGAGCGCCAATCCGCCCATGCAGCCGATGAGTGCGGATCAGCCGATGGGTGCGGCCCAGCCGATGCGCCCGCAGGGGATGAATCAGCCGGGGCAGGGGAGCCAATATGCGCAAAGCGGGCAAATGCGCGGCTTCCACGGCGTACAGGGGACGCCCATGCAGCCGCAGCAGGGCTGGAACAACGGCGTGCAGCCGCTTGATGCGGCGCGCCAATTGGAACAGTTCTCGTGGGGGCAGCATCAGCAAAGCATGAACACCGGGCGCAATCAGCCGATTCGCGGCGGGCAGATGATGCCGAATCAGCCGATGAATCCGCAGCGCCCGCAGAATCCGCCGTATCCGCAGCAGAATTATGGCGGATGGCAGCAGCCAATGTATCCGGTGAATTTTCCGCAGTATCCGGCGAACGGCAATGGCGGAAGCGGCGGCAACGGCGGCGGCAATCATCCGCCGACGGGGCTGGGGGGCTTCAATCCGGAGCATCGCGAGCCGAAGAACGAGCCTGTCCGCCGCAAGCCGTCGGGTCAAAAGCTGCTCAAGCGCATCCTGTTCTGCGCGTGCGCGGTGGCGGTAATTTGCGGACTGGTCGCGGCGGGCGGCGCCATCAGCAATGCCATCCAGGAGCAAAACGAGCGGGAAGCGCTGGTCGCGTCGGTGACGGCATATGACGACAAGTACGTCCCGAACGTGTATGTGGACGGCATCCACCTCGGCGGCATGACCCGCGCGGAGGCGGAAGAGGCGGTCACGGCGCACGCGAATCAGCAGCGCGACGCGTGGAAGGTGCGCCTGATGTACGCCGGTCAGCTGGTGAGGGAAATCACGAGCGCCGACCTGAACATGACCGTCGATGTGCAGGAAGCCCTCGACGCGGCGTGGCAGCCGGGGCACACAGAAGGCAGCATTGACGCGCGCAAAGCCGCCATGGACGCGCTGGCGGAAAATCCCTACGAGGGCTATTCCGCCACGCCCAGCGGCGACAATGTGGTGATTGACAACATCCTGCTCAGCATCGCGCAGCAGGCGTACATCCAGCCGGTGGATGCGCATATTATCTTCGATTCCAACAATTTCAACAATCCGCTGACGATTCAGCCGGAAACGGTCGGGCGCTATATGGACACGACCGAGGCGAAAAATCAGGTGTACCAGATGATGTCGTCCCTGGTCAGCGGCGAGGTGGAGCTGACGACGCGCGAGCTTCAGCCGACCACGACCAAAGCCATGCTGGAGCCGCAGATTCAGCTGCGCGCGACGGCGTACACCCCGATTTCGACCACCAGCACGGAAGAGCGCAACCTGAACATTCAGGTGGCGTTCGAGCGCATCAACGGCAAGATGCTTGCAGCGGGTGAAACGTTCTCCTTCAATACGGTTGTGGGCAAGCGCACGAAGGCAAACGGCTTCTATCAGGCGATTGAGTACGCGTATGGCGATCAGCGCATGGGCTACGGCGGCGGCGTGTGTCAGGCAAGCACGACGATGTACCTCGCGGCGGCGAAAGCGAACATGACGATTCTCAAGCGCGAGCCGCACTCCGACGCGGTGGGCTACACCGACTACGGCAAGGACGCGACGGTATCCGACAACCGCATTGACTTCAAGTTCCGCAACGACACGAACAGCACGATTTTCATCGTTGCGACGGTGATGAAGGACAGCCGCTACGACAAGTCGCACAAGGTGTGCGTGGTGTCGATTTACGGCGAGAGCCTCGGCAAGGGCGTGAAGTACGAGCTGGAAACGGTGACGGTGCAGACCCTGCCCGCCCCGACCGAGCCGGAATACCGCAAGGACACGAAACACACCTACGCCACCTATGTTGACCAAGAGTACACCTACCGCAAGGCAACCGACGGCTGTGTGGTGGAAAGCTACCTGGTGAAGTATGTGGGCGGCGCGGAAACCGAGCGCAAGCTGATGTACACCGACACCTACAAGGCGAAGAGCGAAATCATCTATGTCGGCACGGTGGAGCGGACGGAAGAGGGGCAATGACCAGAGGCTTTGCCTCTGGACTCCACCAAAGGGTCTTCGACCCTCTGGACTCCCTTTCGCGCGATTGAGCAGGCTTCTCTTTCAGGCTGCTTCCGCGTGTTAATTGGGGGAAACCCAAGGGCGAATGAAACGGGATGAAATCCCTACGCTTGACCCTTTTGCGCGATTGCGTTGGCGACTTTTTCAGGCTGCTTCCGCGTGCTGATACGGCTTCATCCGCCGAAAAGGGGGATGAGGTCGTTTTTTTCTCCAAAACTTTGTGAAAGAAAATACAACTTGTGAAAAAACCCCCTTTTCTATTTCGGCAGAATGTGCTATAATAGATTCGGTGGAAACCCCTACATTATTGCATCAGGAGGGAAAATCCAATGGCGCTTGTTACGACGAAGGAAATGTTCAAGAAGGCGTATGACGGCGGCTATGCGGTCGGCGCTTTCAACGTCAACAACATGGAAATCATTCAGGGCATCACCGAGGCGGCTGGTGAGCTGAAGGCTCCCGTCATCCTGCAGGTGTCCAAGGGCGCGCGCGCGTATGCCAACCACACCTATCTGGTGAAGCTGGTGGAAGCGGCGGTTATCGAGAACCCCGAAATCCCGATTGCGCTGCACCTTGACCACGGCGACAGCTTTGAGCTGTGCAAGAGCTGCATCGACGGCGGCTTCACGTCCGTCATGATTGACGCTTCCTCCAAGTCCTTTGAGGACAATATCGCCCTGACCCGCAAGGTCGTCGAGTATGCCCATGACCATGGCGTGGTCGTCGAGGCGGAACTCGGCACGCTCGCCGGCGTCGAAGACGACGTGAAGGTGGAGCATGGTCAGGAAATGTATACCCATCCGGAAGAAGTCGAAGAGTTTGTGACCCGCACGGGCTGCGACTCGCTGGCGATTGCCATCGGCACGTCCCACGGCGCGTACAAGTTCAAGCCCGGTCAGAAGCCCCAGCTGCACTTCGAGGTGCTGGAAGAATGCTCCAAGCGTCTGCCTGGCTTCCCGATCGTCCTGCACGGCGCTTCTTCTGTCCCGCAGGAGTTCGTGAAGGAAATCAACCAGTTCGGCGGCAATATGCCCGACGCAATTGGCATTCCGGAAGAGCAGCTGGCGAAGGCGGCGAAGATGGCGGTCTGCAAGATCAACATCGACTCCGACATTCGTCTGGCGATGACCGCGAGCATCCGCAAGTACTTCGCGGAGCATCCGGATCACTTTGACCCCCGTCAGTACCTGAAGCCTGCCCGCGCCGCGGTGAAGGCGATGGTCGCCCACAAGATTGTGGATGTGCTGGGCTGCGCTGGCAAGGCGTAATCAAGGCACAAAAAGGCTCTGTCGTGAATGCGGCAGGGCTTTTTGGTTATGGAAATACCAAACAATTTTACGCTTCCTCGCTGCTGTTGGAGGCGAAAAAAAAGGGAAGCTGCGCACGCCAATTGTATTTATGAAGTTTTTTCGGTTGACATCATGCATTTTTCCCCTTATAATTTTTGTAAGACTGCGGTGGAAGCCGCAGAACGTGAAAGGAGCAATCCTCATGAAGAAGATGCTGGCACTGGTTCTGGCACTGGCGATGTGCCTCGGCTGCGCTGCACTGGCGGAAGAAACTGCCTTGGTGTACGCGCTTGGCGCGCCCATGCCCGATTTTACCTTTACGGACATTAACGGCGTTTCCCATACCCTCTCCGAAACCTTGAAGGAGAAGGAAATGGTGCTGATTAACCTCTGGGCAACGTGGTGCGGCCCGTGTGAATCGGAGTTCCCCTTCCTGGAGGAAGCCTATGAGCAGTACAAGGACAAGGTGGAAGTCTTTGCGCTGAGCATCGATGAAAACGATGATGATGCGAAGCTGACGGAATATGTGGCGTCGCATGGCCTGACGTTCCCGGTCGGGCATGAAACGTTCAACCTCTTTGCGGGTTTCGGGCTCAATGGCGTCCCGACCTCGATTGTGGTTGACCGCTTCGGCAATGTGGCTTTCCTCGCAACGGGTTCTCAGACCTCTACGGACGCGTTTGTCCGCCTGTTCGGTCTCTTCCTCGGCGATGAGTACACGCAGACGAATGTGCTGGCGTTCCTGCCGGGCGAAAAGCCCTCGATTCCGCCGACGGATGAAGCGGAACTGAACCGCGCGCTGAATGTGGAAGGCACGGCGGCGCCGCTGTCCTTCACCAATTCTACGGATGAATACACCTGGCCGATGGCGGTTGCGGAAAAGGATGACCGCACGGTTCTGGTCAGCACGAACACGGGCAAGGATACTTCTTCCGCTTCCGTGCTGACTACGGTGGAAGCGAAGGCGGGCGATGTGTTCGCGTTCGACTACAAGACGTCTACCGAAGCCGGCTGCGACCTGTTCTACCTGTCTGTCAACGGGCAGACGGTGAAGGCGTTCGGCGGCGTGAAGGAATGGGCGACCTACGGCTATGAATTCCCGGCAGACGGTACTTACGAAATTGCCCTGTCTTACATCAAGGATTCCTTTCAGGCCGCGAATGAGGACATGATCTGGCTGGACAACGCGCGCGTGGTGGACGGAGAAGAAGCCGCCGCTGTGCTGGCGAACAACCCGGTCTATCCGGAAGGCACGAAGATGACGACCCTCTCCTTTGTGGGGGACAACGTGAAGCAGGTTTTCTTCACCGACCCGCAATTTGCGCTGATGTCCACCTTTGGCATGACCAACTATTATGTGATTGACAACACGGAAAGCGCGACGGTGAAGGTGACGCTGGCGAAGGGGCTCGACCCGGAAATGTACGCCTTTGGCTGCGAGGCTGCCCCCGAAAACTATGCGCTGACGGACTACATGACGGAGGACGGCTACGTCATCCCGAATCAGCCGATTGACACCAATCAGGCAAGCGGCTTCCCGTATACCACCTATTTTGTGGTGAAGGCTGGCGCGGAAAACGTGGAAGCATCCGCCATTGCAATCGCTGATGAACCCAACGCCAATGCGTTTGTCGCCATGCTGCAGCAGTATGGCATCAATGTCCCCGGCTGGAAGTACGCCGATGGCACCCTGCCGTCCACGGATGAAGTGGCGGAAGCGCCGCAGCTGCCGATGGCGGGCATGGCGAGCTACACGATTAAGTGCGTCGATCAGGACGGCAACCCTGTGACCGGCACGATGATTAACGTCTGCACGGATGAAATGTGCACGCCCATGCCTGTGGATGAGAATGGCGTGCTGGAATTCACCATGCCTGCGTACCCCTATGTGCTGCATGTGCTGATTGTGCCGGAAGGCTACGAGTTCGACAAGACGGTGGAAGAAATTGCTCCCGAAGCAGGCGGCGAAGTGGTGTTCACCTTCCAGAAGGTGTAATCCAAGGCTTCAAGGGGCGGTGTACCTGCGGGTGCGCCGCCCTTTTTCGGTGCTGACTTTTTGGCAAAAGAAACGCACCTCACCCGGCGGATTGGCTGGATGAGGTGCGTTTTGTGGCTCGATTTTTCTATGCGGATTTGCTTGTGTACCGCAGGGGGGCGAAGGGGTGGAGGGGGCGATCGCAAAGCCCCCTCCTCGCGCCCGCAGGCGCGAAATTCCTGCATAAACACGCGGAAGCAGCCTGAAAGTGGCACCAACCCAATCACGCGAAAGGGTCAAGGGAGGGGGACTTCGTCCCGTTTCATTCGTCCCGTTTCATTCGCCCCGTTTCATTCGCCCCGTTTCATTCTCCCTTGTTATTGCAGCTTCAGGTCGCCGGCCTTGATCCAGCCCCACTTGCGCAGGAAGAAGGCGAACAGCAGCGTCAGCACGGCGGGGAGAACGAAGCAAATCAGGATAAGCCCAACCCAGTCCATCGGCAGAATCGCGGCTTTCGTGCCGGCGGCAATGTCGTTCAGCCAGCCGGTGTAAACGCCAATCTGCCCGACCAAACCGCAAGTGCCCATGCCGCTGGAAACCGCCGGGCCGTTCATTTCGAGGTGGAACAGGCACGTCGCAATCGGGCCGGTGATGGCGGAAGCAAGCGTCGGGGGAATCCACACGCGCGGATTGCGGATGATGTTGGGCATTTGCAGCATCGACGTGCCCAGCCCCTGACTGACTAAGCCGCCCACGCCGTTCTCGCGGAAGGACATGACCGCGAAGCCGACCATCTGCGCGCAGCAGCCCGCAACCGCCGCGCCGCCCGCAAGCCCCGTCAGCGAGAGCGCCGCGCAAATCGCCGCGCTGGAAATCGGCAGCGTCAGCGCCATGCCGACGACGACGGACACCAGAATGCCCATCAGCAGCGGCTGGAGGTTCGTTGCCCACTTGATGAAATCGCCGACCGAGCTGGCAGCCGCGCCAATCGCGGGCGCGCACAGCACGGACAGCCCAACGCCGACAAGAATCGTGACCGCCGGGGTGACGAGAATATCCACCTTCGTCTCCTTGCTGACGATTTTGCCGCATTCGGACGCGACAATCGTGATGAAGTAGACCGCCAGCGGGCCGCCCGCGCCACCGAGCTTATTTGCCGCCATGCCGACGGCAATCAGGCTGTACAGCACCAATTGCGGGGCAGAGAGCGCCGCGCCGATGGATACCGCCATGGCCGGCCCCGCAACCTGCTGGGCGAAGTTGCCCGCGTCAATTAGGAACTGCACGTTCAGCTGCTGACCGAGCGTCTTGATGATTGTGCCAATCAGCAGCGAGGCGAACAGCCCCTGCGCCATGGCGCCCATGGCGTCTATCCCGTAGCGTTTTGCGGAAAACAGAACGTTCTTCCGCTTCAGAAACGCGCTGACCTTTCCCATGTCCTCCAAATCTCCCTTGTACGGGGAAGCCCCGCGAAATTTCCGCCGAAAAACGGTGGATTGTATTCCATTATAACATATTGACAAGAAAGAAACAAGCATATATCACAGAATGTGTGGATTGCGTGAACAAAGTGCGAAATTTCGCGCAAAACCGATGATAACAGTCGTTTTTGTTGCAAGGCAATCGTAACCGTGATATAATGGAGCGATTGCAAACGGCTCACGCGCTTGCAGTCAGCGCAGGA
>UMKE01012227.1_pt1 | contig 16362 bp, 14 predicted proteins | sample 1966231 | NCBI WGS metagenome assembly UMKE01 (sample SAMEA4836168, study PRJEB28245) | human gut metagenome | biome: gut microbiome; material: fecal sample | place: Denmark | collected 2008 | reverse complement strand
GTGGCCGCGTCTATCGCCTTTTTCTTCTTGCTTTCGCACGCCCAATCGGCGAGAGAAAGAAGAAGGCAGAAGCGGACTGCATAGATTTCCAGTTTGCTCGCTATGGAGGTCAGAGTGTCGCTGCGCTCGGCGTTGCACCGCTCCGTCACCTCGTTCTGCCATAAGAAAAGGCGGTCGAGTGCATCGGGTGTGAACGGAACATCCTCCGGCTCAATCTCGCCGTTCGCCCCGGTCTTCGGTTCGATGCCGATGAGCGTGCCGAGGACGGATTTCCATTCGGCGGCGAGGTCAAATGCCGGGTTCTTGCTGTCGCGGTTCCATTTCACCTTCGGCTGCTCGGTCGGCATCACGAACAGTATCCGCTCCATGAAGCCGTTGGCGTTGCGGTTGTTTCCGGCAAGCTCCACAAGCACCTTCGGCTGTATCGTGCCGATGACGCAGAGGAACGGCGATTTTATCAGCACACCGCTCTGGCTGCTCTTGCGGTCGGACATGGCTACCTTGTGGTTGAACACCGACATCCAGAACTCGGACTCCGAGCCGTTGTTGTAACGGTTGAAGTTCTTGAACCACCCTGCAAGCTCGTCCGACACAAGGCACAGCCCGCGGGGGTTCTCGTTCAGTATGCGGTGCACCGCCTCCGGGGTGACATCCTGCATCGTGAAGCGCAATCTTATCGGCTCGGTCGGGTTCTGCTCATAGCCATTTGTCACTCTTTCTTTCGGCGGCAACTCCATCGCCGCGTTGTAGCGTCTCATCGCCTCGGCATAGATGGCGGCTTGTTCAGCGTCAAAGTCAATCAGAGGCTGCATCGCGAAGCTCAGAGGGTGGCTCTTGTTGGAGCCGGGCGCGCCTACAAGGGCAACGAAAAGAATGGAATATTCTTTCCAGCCGGGGATATGCTCAACCTTGTGGGTGTTGCCGATTGCGGCTCCCATCGCTGTGAGCATCGCCCCCGCGAGATAGTCTTTCGGAAAGCCGATAGTGGCGTGGGCCTCGTTGATTATGCCGCGTAACTTGGCGGGAAGCACATCAATTGGAAAATCATTGCGGAGGTCGGCGGCGGTGTTTTTCTTTTCGGTGGTTTCCATCTTCATTTGCGGCCTCCTTTCCGTGAATTTGTCTCAGCCGGGGGAAGTATGCCCACGGCGTTGCCGTCAATCAGACGGCTCTCTGCCCAATCAAGCAGTTCCGATTTTCGGAAATGCAGCTTGGATCCGAATTTCTGAAACGGTATCGTTCCGTTGCTCGTCTCCTTGTAGAGCTGCCCCTGCTTTATGGGGTAGCCGTTGGCGTTGAGGAACTCCAAAGCGCCCTTCGCGTCAAGGGATTCGGATTCATTCTTCTTGTCTCGCTTGGCTGCGTCCGCTATGGCGGCGAGCAGCCCGCTGCGGTCGAGGTAATCATCAACCGCGCCTTTGATAAGGAGGGCGAGAGCCTCCCCGAAAGGCATAGTCATAAATTCCTGAAATGTCATTGTAGTGGATGGATTAGTGGTCTTGGGGTTGTTTAGCGCATTGGGCATGGGCTTTTAGGGATTAAAAACGTGCGTGGTATCATTATTCTGATGCGTGGGTGTTGTCATCGGGTTAAGATAATACGACGCGGCCATGACTACACCCGGAGGGATAAAGCCGCGAGGCATCTGCAAAATTAGTGGCGGATTACCGCATTTTTGATATGCAAAATGGCGAAAATCATTGAAATGTAAATTATTTTGCCCTTTTGTTGCCACGGGATATAAGGCAACAGCGGGGCTGACGCTTGCCGTGCGGAACAATTCACTCAACGCTCGGCGAGGTCTTGAAACAAGTTACATAGTCTATGATGTTCACCCTTTCGCAAGGGTCGGGGGACTGGCAGAGGGGTCACGGCGATGTCGCTGCAATCGCGTCAGCGGTTTTAATCGCGGTGTCCGGCACGTCGGCTGACAATCCACCATTACTCTCAACAAGGGAAAAACCGCTCCGGTTCGCGATGTCCGGCTTTGTCCGCGATATTCTTCGGTTCGTCCGGCTTTTTCTTTCGGCGGTAGCTCCCTTGTCGGCAGGGCGAAATTACTGCCCCGGATTGGATTTTGCAAGCAATCAGCCTCTTACGCATCAACTTGACTGACGCAGGACTGAAACTGACTAATCCGGGGGCGGCGTTTCTATATTAAGATACGAAAATTTTTCGGAAAATACAAATTCTGATTTCAGCGGGGGCAATGAAAAGGACGCCGGGTATCCCTCCCAGCGTCCGACCACTAAAATCCACAATCAAGAATTTATGACTGCGATTTTCACTGCAAAGTTAATCCTATTTACGGAATTTTCAAAACATCAAATCGCGTCAGCGGTTGTGTCGGCAACCTCCGCCTCATCGTCCGATGTATGATAAACAATCTCACGTTTGAAATGGATGCGTCCGAGGCTGTTCATTGCGTCCTTTTTCTGACTGTCAATCACATGGAGGTATTTCTCTGTCATCTTTATGCTTGAATGTCCAAGCAACGATGATACTGTCTTGATGTTGGCTCCTGCGTTGAGAAGATTTACAGCGAAGCTGTGGCGGGCGCAGTGCCAAGTGATATGCTTGTTTATCCGTGCCTCCTTTATCCACCGCTGAATGTGCGTGGTGGCGATTTTTATGGTGGGTAGCGGAAACAGTTTCTCGGATAAATCGTCGGGGTCGCGAGGAAATCCAATCAAATCCATAAGGTCGTTACTCAATGGCATGACTACATGGCTGTGTGCGCTCCGCCCCTCGCTTTTCACTTGATTGAAACGCAGGGTCTTTGTCGCGTAATCAATATTGGCGTATGTGAGTTTATTCACATCGCACCATCTTATACCCGTGTATAGCGAGAACACGAAAGCCCGCTGAATGTCTGGGCGTTCCTGCTTGTACCGTGTGCAGAGCAGCCGTTCAATCTCTTCCGGCGAGAGTATGCTTTTGGTCAGCACGTTGGTGTCGCAACGCACCATGATACCCTTGCACGGATTTTTCTTCATCGCTCCGTCCTCCACTGCGATGGTGCAGCACTTCTTGAAATAGAAGAACGATTTACGCGCTCCCTCTCCGGCACATATACCTTTCAGCCACTCGGCAAATCCCTCGGCTATTTCATTGGTCACGAACTCAAACCGCATGAACTTCTCATATTTCTGCAATCGGGGTATTGAGCCGAGATACTTGATGAAGCGGTTGTGGATAAGGCGGAAGCCGAGTTTGGACGCTTTTGTATAGGTCGCGTCCTCATTGTAGAGGCTACGGAAGAACTCGTGAAAGTTATTCTCGCGCTCTTTCTGCAAGCGGTATCCCTCGCGGTATTCAAGGAACTCCTGCTCACGCTCAAACCGTATCTTCTCGGCAAGGGCGAGAGTATTTTTGTTTTGCAGCCTTTCCTGCGGATTACGCGGATTGAGCCAGATGTAAAGGTTCAGATTTTCCTTTTTGCGCTCATGCGTAATCTTGTATTTTATTCTCCCGGCAGATGGGCCTTCGGTATATACCTCCGGCTTACCGTCCTCACCGAGAATGGGCGTTTCATGACGGCCGAGGTAGAAGTCGAGGTATAGACTTGCCCTTCCGTCCTGAAGCTGGCGTTGACACAACTTCGGATTTTGTTTTGCGTATGTCTTAGGTTTCGGCATAGTTGTAATTTTGTCTTTTCGGCAAAGGTATGTCAAACCTCTGAAACAAAAAAAAGTGTACGATACACTCCTTAACAATTCGAGGTGTACGAAAGTTGTACGATATGCGAAAATCAGTAGAAATAAAGAAGAATCCAAGTGAAACAAAATTAGATAAATCACTGATTTACAATGCTAATAAGTTGAAGCGTTTTCTAATGGTTTACTATGGAAATTTCACACCTTGCTATGTACACGTGTACATCCTTCATATTATGAAACAGTAGGTTAAATCCTTAATGGCGGCCCGGTTTGCCATTTAGGGTGTACTATAACAGTACGCCTGACTGCTCCATACCTGCGGAGGGCGTTAAAACCCTCGGTGCTTATATAAAGTTACGAAAATTTTTGCGCAAATCCAAACGGCGAGAAAAAATTTCGGCACTTCACGCCTGATTCTAATGCCATGCAAGAGGCTGTGAGAAAAAATATGGATGCCGGAATGTTAAAATTTTAGCCCGGTTTTCGGGAAATCCGGGGAAAAATGATGAAATCCGGACGCAAATCGCGACTATCCCGGTATATTGTAAATTTTTAGGACTTGACAGAATGGATTTTGTTTTGTATCTTTATATAGAGATTGACAATTAGGACGGCCTTCAAGGAGTTCGAATTACTTATATTATTACGGAACTATCCGATGAACTGCAACACTGGTTATCAATCTGCAAAGAGTACATTTGAAATCTTGACATCAGTATATATCTGAGATTATTTCTGTTTCCTTCCGTAGAGTTCAATCTTTTTATGTCATATCAGAACTGCTGACTGAATGAAACTGATTTATTTTCAAATCAATAAACTGATAAAAAGGTTGAAAAAGTATTTTATCAACTGATTTTCATCTTTAGTTAATAGCTATTAAGCTACTTGGCTATTGAAGGAACACCACCACTTAACCCACAATCCGCTAATTAACAGAAATGGCTGACTGCAAAACTCTTTCCGGCTCACTTAGCCTATGCCCTCCTGACAGCAGAGGAAGGTCGCCACGAGCGACAGAGATAGCTGTATCCTAATTCGCATAGTTTGTTGTACCGATAGCCCCGGTCTCCGCGTCGGAAGATACGCTGACGGCCAATGCTATGCCATATTACTAACTTCATTTATCAAACCATATTATATGACGAAAGTATATGAATCCGACATCGACCCTGATGAATTTATAAGATCATTCCGTGAAGAGCCTTCCGGACTGGCAACGCTTAAGCACAACACCGCAGAACCTAAGAACTGCAATCCCCAATCAGCCACTGATTCTGTAGGAGTGCAGACGGAATCGCCGCTGATGCCCTCTGCAGTTTCCGATGATGCCATAGAAGATTACAGAGAACGGTTTGTATCAGATACAACATATCTTCGTCCACGTCATCGTTTTCTTATGGTTGAGATTGATCCGGATTTCATCCGGAAAATCAAGCGCATAATCTCTTATGAGTGTGATTCGTCTTGCTCTATCAAATCGTATGTCAACAACGTGTTGGCAGACCACTTCGAGCGGTATAAAGCTATAATAGAGAAAAGGTTATAAGAAATTTGTCGTAAATCACATATGAGATAGTATATTGTCTCATATGTGATTTACGTGTTTAATAATTTGATAATTTGAATGTTTAGATGTCGGAAGAAAAATATTTATAAAATCATGCGTTTTCATAATAATGCTCTTGTCGTTCACACATGGAGCCAACATTATTTTATCGCATTGTAAAATTTTTTCATCTATGATTAATCCTGCAAGTTGTTCAGTGTCAAATATCAATCCTAATGGACTTACTGCACCGGGAATGGTATGAAGTAGCGTATCAAGAGCATCAGCAGTTGCAAATGATAGACGTGAACTGTGAATGAGGCCAGCTAAAAGATGTAGATTCACATCCGTATCTCCTTGTGTCAAGAGCATATAATGCTTATGCTGTCGATTTACTAACAAAAGACATTTACAGGGCTTGATTCCGATTGCCTCAGTGATTTCCAAACCATCATCAAGGGTATATATCGGTTTATGGCGGTAGCACTGATAGACAATATTGTGTTCGTTAAGAAAATTGATTATATGTTCGCTGCTATTCATGGAGTTAGCAAAGGCTTGAATCTTTAAAATAGTCTATCCGCATGGCATGACGTACTCTGTCAAGAGTTGCAGCCGCAACCTCGCGTGCTTCCTCACTGCCTTTCTTCAGCATATCGAAGACAGCGGGAATATCCTTTTCAAACTCTTTGCGGCGGTCGCGTATAGGAGCCAGTTCCTCCTGCAATATTGCATCAAGGAGTTTCTTCACTTTCACATCACCGAGTCCGCCTCGCTGATAATGGGCTTTAAGTTCATCAAGACAGGAATAATCGGACAGATACGCTGCGAAATGCTCAGCACGGCAGAAAGCATCCAGATAGGTGAAGACAGTATTGCCCTCTATTTTTCCGGGATCTGACACGTGCAGATGGTCGGGGTCTGTGTACATCGTCTTTACCCGCTTGCTTATATCGCTCTCGGAATCCGAAAGATAGATGCAGTTGCCCAGCGACTTGCTCATCTTCGCCTTGCCATCGGTACCGGGCAGACGGAGACAGGCCGCATTGTCGGGAAGGAGTATCTCCGGCTCCACGAGTGTATCGCCATAAATGTTGTTGAACCGTCGCACTATCTCACGCGCCTGTTCAATCATAGGCTCCTGATCCTCTCCGGCGGGTACGGTAGTGGCATTGAAAGCGGTTATATCCGCTGCCTGACTTATGGGGTATGTGAAAAAGCCGACAGGAATATTTGCCTCGAAGTTACGCATCTTGATTTCGGTCTTTACCGTTGGATTGCGCTGAAGACGTGATACCGTCACAAGATTCATGTAATAGAACGACAGCTCACAAAGTTCGGGAATCTGTGACTGGATGAAGATTGTGCTTTTTGCCGGATCAAGTCCGCACGAGAGATAGTCAAGGGCCACCTCGATGATGTTCTGGCGTACCTTTTCAGGATTGTCTGCATTGTCTGTCAATGCCTGTGCATCGGCAATCATGATATACACCTTGTCAAACTCCCCTGAATTCTGAAGTTCTACACGGCGTTTCAGGGAGCCGACATAGTGTCCGAGGTGGAGACGACCGGTTGGGCGGTCGCCGGTAAGTATGATTTTATCCATGGTGGGAAATATTTAGTTATTCATTTTATTACGGTATTCTTGCGGCGACATACCTTCCATCCGTTTGAAGAAACGGCACATATAAGAAGGGTCCTTGAAATGGAGCTGTGAGGCTATTGTCTTGTCCGTAAGGTCCGTATTCATAAGATAGTTCTTTATCGCTGCCAATACCTGTCTGTCAATAAGTGCTTTTGGAGATGCGCCCAAGACACTGAAAGTGTTTTTATACAGATATGACGCAGAGATACACAGCTTTTCGGCATAAAAACCGACATCCCTGTAATCGAGGTGGTGCTTTGCCACGAGTTCAAGAAAGTTGGTGACGAGCATACGAGAGCGGTTATCCTCTATGCTTGATACACTGCTATCGACTATACTGAGTTCTGAATTTATGACCATGAGAAGGTTATGGATATTATTCTTCAGAACCTCAAGCTTATAGGTGTCAATCACATTGGTTGTCACCCACGCTACCTGTTGCCACCATGCCCTGATCTGGAAAAGCTGCTTGTCGTTGAGAGGGAAAACAGGGCATTTGTAGATGAAATTCCATAATCCGCTTGTAGTCACCTTATATATTGGTTCTTCCACAAGGTTGTACGGCACCATTATGACGATACATTTGAATGTCGAGGAAACACGCTCAAAATGCACCATATCGTCATAAAACAGGATACCGAGATACCCTTTCCGCATGGAAAAACGCTGATAGTTGATTTTGCAGGTGGCAAAACCGCTTTCCACAAAGAGGATGGCGCATCCCCTTATCTCAAAACGACGGCCGCAATATTCCTTCATGTCGGAAATATTGAGCGAACATTCTTCCATTGTTCCAGTCGGTTTTGAGTTTCTATCGTCCATCATTTATTTCTTTGGTGCAAAATTAATCAATAAGAACGGAATGGAGACCCTAATTCACGATAAGTACCTAACACCGCAATAAAATGAACATGGAAATTTTAAGTGTCACGAAAAACACCCAACACGGCAATAAAATGTAAACGCCTATCCAAAAGAGCTTTTATAATTTTGCAGACTGAAAAAATAAGGATAAAAACGACAATGAACAAAGCAGAATCACAAGCAATGGATTTAGGGAAGGACAACATCACAAGGTTGTTCTTCAAATTGTTTTTTCCTACTCTTTTCGGATTATTGAGTATGGCTGCGGTCACAGCCATTAACGGAGCGTTTGTAGGACACGGAATAGGCAGCGACGGGCTTGGAGCTGTAAACATCACTGTCCCATTATGGATGGTGTTTTCCGGTCTCGGTCTTATGTTCGGAGCCGGATGCTCCGTCGTTTCCTCCTCGATGCTTGCCAGTTCCGAACCGGAGAAGGCACGGTTTCATGTTGCAGTCGCGTTCTCTTTCGCAACATTGATTACGGTATCGGTATCTATACTCGTGATTTTCTTCCCCGCACCTACCGCAAGGCTTTTTGGCGCATCCGACCATCTTATGCCAATGGTACGAGATTATCTTATTTTTGTCATGCCTTGTTTCGTGTTTCAGATGTGGAGCGCGATAGGTCTGTTTATAATCCGACTTGACGGCGCGCCAAAGATTGCAATGTGGTGCAATATAATTACTGCCATCATGACCTTAGGGGGAGACTGGCTTATGATATATGTGTTCAAGCGGGGACTTTCGGGCGTGGCCCTTTCCACAAGTATCGCCATAATAACCGGAGGTATGATTGCGGCAGTATATATACTTTTTTATGCGCGGCAACTCAAATTCAAATTGAGGCCTATTCTTGAAAACCATATCAAGGATGTCGTTAAAAGCATTGTATATCAATGTAGAATAGGCTCGTCAAGTCTCTTGGGGGAACTGATGCTTGCCATTCTTGCATTTATAGGCAACTATGTGTTTATGCGTTATCTCGGCGACAACGGAGTTGGGGCTTTCGGTATTGCCTGTTATTACACACCTTTCATATTTATGATAGCCAACGCCGTCATACAGTCGGCGCAGCCTATAATCAGCTATAACCATTTCGCACATAATCTTGACAGGGTATATAAAATCAGGCGTTTGCTGTTCGCTACGGCTCTTACCGCAGGAGTTTTTCTGACGCTTGTTTTTTTGTTCCTGCCAAAAATACTTGTCCACTTTTTTGTGGGAGAAACAGATCCGGCAGCCCCGATTGCCATCAATGGGTTCCCGTATTTTGCCGTCGGCATATTGTTCTTCATGTTCAATGTGTGCATCGTCGGATATTTTCAAAGTCTTGAGTTAATGAAACCAGCTCTTACCTTGATGTTTCTCCGAGGATTCTTGTTGCTAATACCTGCTTTTATATTGTTACCAAAGCTAATCGGTATTTCAGGGATATGGCTTGCCATGCCATTATCGGAGACGTTGACATTTATAGTAGGAATTATTTTGTTTTCAAAAATCAAAAGAACTAATCCATAGCTTCAATGGGACAACTTGTTACATGACACATAAAATATGGTATTTTTACTACTTTATTAATTAACTAATATGAATAAGGTTCTTATTGTCGATGCCTCCGAATCCGACCATCGGCTTATGTCAGGCTTGCTCACGCGAGCCGGATATGAGCCGATTGCTGTCGAGAATATGGAGGCTGCAAAAGAGGAGGTGGCAAAATTGCCGCCGGGTGCGGTTATCGTGGCAGACCATAAACTGCCTGATGGTTCCGCAAAAGAGTTAGTAAACTGGCAGAAGGGAGAAGGATTCTCTTTTCCTGTTACTGCCATAGTAAACAACCTAAACGGTCCTGACTTGCTTGACGTGTTGAGCGATGGTGGTGCTGTCAACGTAATTCAGCGAGCCGCGATTGACAAGCAGCTTAAAGAAACCGTCAGCAAGTATGCGAAGCCGGAGAATGTCATGCTTCAGCTCGGCAACTCACTCATTCCACGCCGGAGTAAAGCCTTCCTTGAGATTGAACAGTCCATCAGAAGAGTGTCCGCTACAAACGCCAACTGCATAATCTTCGGCGAAAGCGGTATGGGCAAGGAGCAGATTGCACGGCAAATCTATCTTCAAAGCTCCAGAATGCAGAAACCTCTGATCGTCTTGGAAGCCGGTGGAGCGGCACTTGTCGGCAGACATAACCCGAAATCTGACCGCAGCGAGACGTATAACCGCATTGAGGGCTACTTTCAAGAGGCAAAGGGCGACACACTGGTGATTAAGAACATCCAGTTGCTCACTTTCGAGAAACAATCGGTACTTCTGCACATTTTGGAACAGGAACACCCCGATGTGCGCATCATCTGTACTGCCAACCCTTCTTTGTTGAAAATGGTAGCCGATGAAACGTTCCGTGACAATCTCTTCTTCATACTGCGACAGACGAGCATAACTGTACCGCCTCTTAGAGAAATGACTGAAGACATCCCCGCAATCTCAGATTATTTCCTTACATTATATGCACGCCAAAGACAGCTCCCGAAAAAACATCTTGACGCATCAGCAATAAAGGCGTTGAAACTTCATCCGTGGCCGGGCAATATCCGGGAATTAAAAGATAAGGTTCTTCACACCGCCTTTCTCGTTGCCGAAGATGTTATCACTGCAACTGACATCAAGTTTGAATACGCGATGCCGGATACTGTTGAGGAGCTTACGCACCGTAATCCAAAGGCTGTGAAGGAAAGAATAATCAAAGCCTTCCTTAGAGCCGGAACTTGGAGAGGTGCGGCAAAACTCCTCGGTATATCTGAAAGGCACCTCATTCAACTCCGTAAAAAACATGGTATCAATCGTAACGGAGAAACCGAAACTTGACAACCTCAGAAAAAATGCGTAACTTTGCAACGCAAAATCGTAAAGAATAGCGATTGGAGAGCCAATCGTATATCACGATATCCATAACATAACATCGCATCTTGTTTAAGTGAAAATCTGGTACATTGGAACTTGTAAGAGCAAATGCGTGAAAGCTATGCTATGCACAAGCATAGCGTGCTGTCACATCCTCTTACATAGGTTTACCAGAGCCTTCACTTTTGGACTATGATTAGCACGCTATTTTTGTTTTATGGCCAATCACATAAAGTGCGTTGAATAAAAAAGCCTTATTTTATTCAGTACAGTGATTTAATTGAATAAAATTCGCTATATTTGCAGTCTAAAGCAGACTGTAATGAAAACAACGATACTCAATCAGCGGGCGGAGCGCGACGAACTGTTGTCGCGCCCTTATCAGCAACGCCATACCAAGTATGACGCTGACGAACTTTTGCAGAACCAGCTTATCAAGCTTATAACCGGTCCCAGACGTGTAGGAAAATCTGTTTTTGCCCTGTTGATGCTGCAAGGCAAGAATTTTGCCTATCTTAATTTTGACGATAATCAGTTGCTTGAAAAATGGGACGAGGATATGGCAATGTCGGCTCTTGATGATGTCTATCCCAATTATGATTTTATGCTGCTTGATGAGATTCAGAACCTTCCGGATTGGGATTTGTGGGTAAGTAAGCTATATCGCCGGGGAAAAAATCTGATAATCACTGGAAGCAATGCCAATATGTTGAGCAGTGAAATGGCAACAGTGCTGACAGGGCGTTATCTCCAGATTGAGATGTTGCCTTTCAGCCTTGATGAAACCATGAGGTGGAAAAACATCAGCCCGGACCGCGAAGAACAGGCTGCACAGGCAGTAGTGTTGGCTGATGACTATATGCGAAACGGTGGGTATCCTGAAACAATCCCAGCTCGTAGCATCACCAAGAGTTATCTCTCCACGCTGTTTGATTCAATTTTGCTGAAAGATGTCGCCCAACGCCATAATGTAAGGAATACGACCGACCTATATAATCTTGCCACCTATCTGTTGTCGAATTTCTGCAATCCGATTTCGGCCAATGAGCTTGCCGGAGAATTGGGTCTGTCAAGTGTGGCAACGACAAAAAAATTCTGCGACTATCTCAACGAACCTTACCTGTTCTTCTATTTGCCACGCTTCAACAATAAGCTGAAACTGATGAACAAGGCTCCGAAAAAGGTATATATCGTTGACAACGGTTTTGTGCAAAGCACAGCGTTCAATCTCAGTGAAAACCTCGGTCGCTTATTGGAAAACCAAGTCTTTGTAGAACTCCTGCGTCGTGGCTATATCCCCGGTCAAACGCTATTCTATTACAATACCCGCAACGATAAAGAGATAGATTTCGTCACCCGTAAAGGCACGAAAGTAGAGCAACTAATCCAAGTCTGCTACGACATGACATCCGAGAAAACCCGCAAACGTGAACTCGACGCCCTCGTCGAAGCCGCCGAAGAACTACATTGCGACAACTTGCTTGTCATTACCAACGACCAACAAGTAGGAGTTGAATGGAGAGATCTGACAATAAATATAGTCTCAATCAATAAGTTTTAAACAAAGGAATTATAATAAAAATGTCAAAAAAGAAAATAAGGATTGCTTTGTAATTATGCCTATTGCTGAGTGTGAGGGCTACGAACCTAATCACTTTGCACATGTATATAATGACATTATAAAACCGGCTGTTGCTAAAACGGATTATACAGCAACGAGAGCAGATGAAGTAAAAGAGACAAACTTAATTCATTTGGATATTCTTAAAAAACTAATAGATGCACCTATTGCAATATGCGATTTAAGCACGAGAAATCCAAATGTTCTATTTGAATTAGGTATTAGACAGGCTTTTGATAAGCCAGTCGTTTTAATTCAAGAGAAAGGTACCCCTAAAATTTTCGATATTGCGCCCTTAAGATATTTGGAGTACTCTAAGGATATGCGCTATCATGAGGTTATTGAAACTCAAAATAAATTATGCGAGGCTATTAATGCTACTAAGGGAGCAGAAACAGAAGCGGGCAACATAAATTCAATAGTTAAACTAATGGCTTTAAGTTCACCGGCACTTATGCCTAATTTGGACAATAATAATAAGGAGTTGTTATCTCTTGATGTCGTTCGGTCTCAAATATCTGATTTAAGAATGATGATGGAAATGATGATGCATGAAAATCGTCGTCCCTCGGCAAAATCAGTGTCAATGGCAGCGATTGAATATGAACGAATATCCAATAAATTGGAAAAACTCGCAATGAGTAAATTTAGTTTGTCCCAAGCTGAAATGGAATATTCAAAATTAATGCATGAAACAGAAGCATTAATGATGAATTGTTCAAATGAGAGTGAGCATATGATGGTAAAGTTCTTGATGGATAGAATTTATCGTCAAAGAGAAGACTTTTTCAGAAATAAATAAAAATGAATTTATATGACTTCAGAAACAATTCAGTTAATTATAGGTTGCAATAATTCCAATTATTATATGGTTTGGCGGCATTAAATATCAAAATCGTAAAGCCAGGCGAGATGCTCAACTTCAATTATTTCTTACCTTAATGGCAAATCGTAAGGCAAATCCAATTACACGAGAATGGGTTGATGCGTTAAATACATAGATGTGGTTTTCCAAGATAATCATAAAGTTAGACAAGCTTGGCGTGAATACCTTGATAGTTTAAATGCTCAGTCTCCACATTTCCAAAATAACAATGCTTTCTTACTTGATTTATTATCTGAGATAGCATTGTCCCTTGGTTATAAAAATTTGAAGCAGACAGAGATTGATCGTTTCTATACTCCGACATATTTCGACTCTCAAATGTCTCGCCAAGAAATTTTATTTGAAGAGAATTTGCGAGTGTTAATGCATTCAAAGAGTACATCAGAAAGTTTTTCTGAGGAAGAATATGAAAAACACCGTTCTGAATTAATGCAGAAAGGTTCCCCAGTATAATTTAACAGTTATTAGTCATTAGTTAATAATCGCTGCAACTTTTTGTGTGGTTACTGAATTCTTATTGGGTAATTTTATATTCTTGCTTAGATATGAGATTGCTATTTCGGGTAATATAAGTCTATAATAAAAAATTTTCATTAACTTTGTAATACCCAATGGAAACAATGGGTAAGAACATTGAAATAGTGCCGTGTGCGATTCGTGAACAACGGATAGTGCGGCATTACAATATCCTGAAAACAACTTAGTTACGACGATATTATCCGGCTCCAGGCGGATCACTAAGAAGTCCGAACTTCCACCGCAAAACGCTGAAAATCACTTGATTTCCAGCGTTTTTGTTTTTGCCCCATCCGGCATAATACAGCGGTTTTCGGAGCATAAGCGTGAGTAATGCGTGAGTCACCCCAATCGTGAGGCAAATGACTCACGATTGAAAATTCAGCGAGTGAGTCGCCTGCCAATCAGCGTTTTGCGGCGTTATGCCGTCAAGTTTGCAGAGGCTCAGGGTTCGAGGCTCCACTTTTCGGCCCCACTTTCGGAGACCGGTCTCTGATTTTTAACTTCATTTAAGAATTAAAGCCCGATTAAGCCGGATTAGGGCTGCTTTAAGCGGATTTGTCGCTTATCTTCCGAGCTATTCCGTGAGTTGCAGGATAAATAATGACTCACGATTGGGACCGGCTTCTGTCTGTCGCGTTTGGTATCTTCATATTGGTCTGTGCGGGTTGCATATCCGGCAAAAAATGATTATATATAACCATTAAATCCGCAAACTTTATGAAAGATTCTTTTTTCACCCTGACTTTCTTTCCGAGAAAGCCACGCTCCGCAGGAAGCGGAGAGTATCCGCTCTATGCCCGCATCACGACCGAGGGGCAGAAGATGGAGTTTACAATCGGCCGCAAGGTCAATCCGTCGGTATGGGACCAGCGCGCCCAGAGAGGCAACGGCCGCTCCCGTCGTGACATCGAGCTTAACAAGTATCTTGAAATGGTACGCTCCCGTTTCTACGAAATACACAACCGCCTGATAAACGAAGGGCAGTTCATCAATCCGCAGATAATGAAAAACCATTATTTCGGGATGGTGGAGAAGCCCAAGATGCTCTGTGACGTGTTCCGTGAGACCAACATCAAACGCCGCGAGGAATATGAGCGCGGCGACATAGGATATGCCACGTTCAGCCGCTGGGAGCGTTGCGTGACTTATCTCTAAGAGTTCATGACGCTCAACCGTGGCGAGAAGGATATTCCTGTAAAAGATGTTACGGCAGGTTTCGTTCAGGACTTCGAGCATTTTCTTCGCATGAGCAAGGAATGTGCCAACAACACCACCGTGCGCTATCTCCGATACCTGAAGAACGTGATACAGTATGCCATCGCAAACAAGTGGATAAGCGACGACCCGTTTGCCGGCAAGCGTTTCAAGCGTACCAAAGCAGAGCGTTGTTTCCTTACGGAGCCGGAGTTGCAACGTATAATGGCTCTCGACATAAAGGCGTTTCCGCGTCTGGAAAGTGTCCGGGATACCTTCGTGTTCTGCTGCTTCACGGGGCTTGCGTTCATAGATGTCCACAATCTCAAACCCTCGGATATATCTACCGACAGCGACGGCAAGATGTGGATTCGCAAAAGACGCGAGAAAACCGAAGAACTCAGCGTCATACCCCTGCTCGACATACCGCAGGAGATAATGCGAAAGTATATGACACACCCGATAATGCTTGCCAAAGGGGTGGTATTACCGGTCATGTCGAACCAAAAGTCAACGCCTATCTCAAAGAGATAGCTGATCTGGCAAAAATTCCCAAGCATCTCACATCGCACATAGGCCGCCATACCTTCGCAACTATGTCGCTCAATAATCACGTTCCCCTTGAAACCATTTCAAAAATGCTGGGGCATAGCGACATCACAACCACGCAGATATACGCGAAAATGTTGAACAATACCATATCGGAGGATAGGGAGGTTATGCGAACCAAGTTCAACAGTGTGCGTCTGGGCTGAATCTGATAAAGTAGATTACAATTAAAGGCGGCAACGGAGTATTCATTCCCTGTTGCCGCCTTTGTCATACCGAGGTCAGTCCTCGTATTTAGGTCGGTAGCGTTCCGAAAGGAACTTATCTATATCGGCTTCGTCATAAAGAATTTTGCCGTCCAGACGGTAAAACGGGATTATACCTCTGTCTCGGTAATCCTGAAGTGTCCTTCTGGAGATGTTCAGGTTCTCGGAAAGCTGGGCATCGGTGATAAAACGCCGATTCATCAGCATTGGTGTGTGTTCTGTCACAAGCTGTTCCGCCATGTCAAGTGAGAGCTTGCATTGGTTGAAAAACAATCTTACAGCCTCGTCTTTCTGGGTATATATTCTTTCACTCAATCACCGACACCTCCTTTCAGCACTATGGCATATACATCATCGGCTTTGTATTTGCATTTCTTGCCATATCTGACAAAACCGATTCTGCCGCCGGATTGCAAGTTACGAACTTTTCTCTCGGAGATATTAAGAATCCTGCACGTTTCTTCCAACGAAAGCCAGTCGCCGGAATTTTTGTTACGGATTTTCTCAAAGAGGGTGAATATGATTTTGTGAAGGTAGGTCATGCGCTCGAACATTGCGTCAAGCACCTCCTTGTCGATTGCTACGATTTCGATAGTAAACTGGATTTAGTGGAGTTATGAATTCGGGAACGGGATAAGAGTAGAAAAAGAAGGCGGGTATCCCTCCCGCCTTCTCACCACTAAATCCACAATCAAAAATAAAATTTATG
>UMKE01027144.1_pt1 | contig 16484 bp, 9 predicted proteins | sample 1966231 | NCBI WGS metagenome assembly UMKE01 (sample SAMEA4836168, study PRJEB28245) | human gut metagenome | biome: gut microbiome; material: fecal sample | place: Denmark | collected 2008 | reverse complement strand
GAGTCAGGTGCTCTACCAACTGAGCTAATGGTGCACATCTGCGAAGCATCCGTCTACCTTATGAGCGGCGTTTGCATCAGCAGATAATATTATAGCGCGATTCAGCGATTTGTCAAGAGGGGAAATCACTTTTTTTCGAGAAAAATCAGCTTTTCTGCGCATTTTCATGTGTCCACGGGGCATTTCGCCCGTCCAGACCCGCCAGAATGCCGCTTCCAAAGGCGAACATCAGGTTGAAGCCGCCGCAGTCGCCGTCCACATCCAGCACCTCGCCCGCCGCGTACAGTCCCGGCAGGCGGCGATTTTGCAATGTCGCCGGGTCAAAATCCGCGACCGCCGCCCCGCCCGATGCAACCTGTGCACTCTCGAAGCCCTTCACGCCGCGAATCGGCAGCAGCCACGCATCCGCCGTTTTCGTCAGGCGCTCCGCCATGTCCGCCGTCATTTGCCCGCACAGGCTGCTTTCGGTTACACGCCAATCCGCCTGCCGCATCAGCGCCGCCGACAGTCGCGGCACGCACAGCCCCGTCAGCAGCTCCGCCATCGGGCGCTGCGCCCAGTCTCTCCGGCGGCGGTGCAGTTCGCGGCGGAAATCGCCCGCATCCGCGAAACCCATGCCCTTCACCAGCGACACGCGAAGCATCCGCCCGTCCTTTGCATACCGTGCGCACTGCATCACGCACACGCCGCTGACGCCGTAATCCGCGAACAGCAGCTCGCCATCCTCCTCATGCAGGACGCTTTTCCGGTCGATAACCGCCACCTGCGCCTTGACGCGGATGCCGCTCAGCCCCTTGATTGGCGTGCTGTCTGTGATAAGCTGCGTCAGCGCGGGCGCGAAAGGCGTCGCGGGGCAGCCGAGATTCGTCAGCAGACGCAGGGCGCTGCCGTCGCTGCCGAGCTTGGGCTGGGCGCATCCGCCGCCGCTGATGATAACGCGGTTCGCCCGAAATTGCTGCCCGTCCGCCGAGAGCGCCGTCCAGCCATCATTTTCGCGGTGCAGTGCCGTGATGGATACGCCCGTCACCACCCGCACATGCAGGGCGGTCAATTGCAGGCGGAGCGCATCCAGCACGCTTGAAGCCTGCGAACTGACGGGGTACACGCGCCCCGCCTCTTCCTGCCGAAGCCGCAGTCCAAGATGCTCCCAGAAGGCTTTCTGTGCCTCTGCGCCGCAGTGAGACAGCACATCCGCCGCGAACGCCGCATTTCCCGGATAGCGCGGCGCACCCGTGTTCATCAGGTTGCAGCGGCCGTTGCCCGTCGCGAGGATTTTTTTGCCAACGCGATCCATTTTTTCCGCCACCGTGACCGTATCGCCGCATTCCGCCGCCGCAATCGCCGCCGCCAATCCCGCCGCACCGCCGCCGATGACCAAAACGCTTCCCATAATCTGTGTTTCCTCCGCTTCTTTCCTGTATGCCGCGCTGCCTGATGACATAGGCTATCCGTGTCATAGGAGGCGATAACTTTGACGCAGCAAGGCAAAAAGGCCACTTGGCGCTCACTCGTCGCGCTGGAAGCCGCCACGCTTGGCGCAGGGGCGCTCGTCGGCTACATCACCCGCGACGGCATGGACTTCTTCCACGCTCTGAACAAACCCGGCTTTGCGCCGCCGGGCTGGCTCTTCCCCATCGTTTGGAGTATCCTCTATGCGTTGATGGCGTACTGCATGTGGCTCGTCCTGCGCGCGCAGGGGCGCGACCGTTTTCTGCTGCTGGGGCTGTATATCGCCCAGTTAGCCGTCAACCTGATGTGGCCCGTGCTGTTCTTTATCCTGAAAGCGCTTGGGCTTTCCTTCTTTTGGCTGATTCTGCTGCTCTGCCTGATTTTCATCATGGCGGTGCAGTTCGGGCGGCAGAAGCCCCTTGCCGGATGGCTGCTCGTGCCGTACCTGCTGTGGGTGACGTTCGCGGGCGTGCTGAATTTCGCCGTCGCCCGCATGAACCCCTGATGCACGCTCCATGGCGTAAATCTTCCGCAGCGGCGCGGTCAGTGTGCCGTCCGGCTCGTAAATCATCAGCGGCGGTTCAGGGTGCAGCATCGGGCGCGCATCCTTGAGCGCCTCAATCATCACCAGATTCGCCGCCTTTTGCGCCGAGGGGTAAATCAGCTGGAACCGCTTCGGCGCAAGCCCGGCTTTCTCCATGTCCTTCATCACTTCCAGCATCCGCGCCGCCGGGTAGATGACCGCCATCCGCCCCTTGCCGCGCAGCAGCTGATACGCCATCTTGAACCACGCCGTCAGCCCGCTTTTCTGCTGATGGCGCGCCAAGGACAGCGTCTGCGCCGGATTCGGCAGTGTCGTGCCATGATGCCCATACGGCGGATTGCACACAATTACGTCGATGCTTCCGGGCGCAAGCACCTCGTCGGCACTCTCCACCGGCAGAGCGTGAATGCGGATGATATGTTCCAGCCCGTTGAGCTGCACGCTCCGCCGCGCCATATCCGCCATATCCGGCTGAATTTCAAACGCATCGACGCTTTTCGCGCGCCCCATGCCCGCCAGCAGCAGCGGCAGGATACCCGTCCCCGTGCCAAAATCAGCACAGCGATCGCGGCTTTCCGCCCGCACGAAGCTCGACAGCAGCACGGCATCCATGCCGAAGCGGAAACCCTGCTCCTTTTGCAGGATGCGCAGCCCCGCTTGCTGCAATTCGTCCACCCGTTCGCCGGGCAGGATGGTCAGTTCTCCGGCGCAATCAGCGTCAATCGGCTTGTCAGACAATAGCCTTCCTCCCCTTCTTCTGTCCGCACACGGCACCAGATTTCGCCCTTTTCCAGCACGGTCAGCACCAAATCCGCTTCGACTTTCGCCGTTTCGGGCGCATCGGCGCTGCACCACTGGTAGAGCGTTTCTGCTTGGCGGATGCTCGCTGTCCACCCAGTCACTTTTTCCAGCGTCACGTCCAGAATCGGCGTATCGCTGATGACGACCGCACCGGGCGCGCTGTCGCTCAAATACTGCGACGCGCAGTAGCCCTCTTTGCCGCCGTAGCGGATGTAACTCCAGCCGTTTTCCTGCGAAATGAATGTCACCAGTGCGCCGCGTGGAAGCCACTGCACAATCGATGCGCCCGCATTGGGCGACTGCCGCATCGCCAGCGAATCCGACTTTGTGCTGACGTATTTTTGCCCCAGCGGCGCGTCCGGCTGCTCGCAGGAGAGCGCATCCGCCGTGAAATAGCCCGTCATCTGCCCGACCGAGGCATAGCACCAATTGCCGCTCTGTGCAAGCACCGTCACCTGCGTTCCTCGCGGGATTGTCGCCAGCACTGCCGCATCCGCAGCCATCGCCTGACGAAGCGGCGCATCGTCCGCGCTCACCCACGCAACGTAGCTGCCAGCTGACACGTCATCTTCCACCTTCGCGGGCGGTTCGGACGCAGCTGGGACAGGCGTTGGCGCTTCACTTGGTTCAGGGGATGCCGTCGGTTCGAGCGTTGCGCCCGGTGTGGGCGTCCCACTCGGTGTGGGCGTCCCACTCGGCACATCAAAGCGCAGGTACTGCGTCATGACGTACCCGGTCAGGCTGCCCCAGCGAACGGCACACCACGTTTCGCCGTATGCCATGACGACAATGCTCGTTCCCTTCGGGATTTCCGCCAGCACGGGGTATTCTGTGCCCGCACCCTGCCGGAGGTTGAGCGTCGAGGCGGTGGAATTGACAATCGCGGTCTGTTCGCCGCTTGTCGTCGGCACAGGCGTCAATTCGATGCCGACGGCGCTGAAATCAAGGCTGCTTGCCAGCACATAGCCGTCAATGCCACCCGCCGTCACGCGGCACCAGCTGCCGTCGCTGCTCTGCACGGCAATTTGAACGCCCTGCGGCAGGGGCATCAGCACCACCGCAGCAGTGGACGGGGTCGCCCGAAGCGCTGTCGCCGTCCTGACCATCGCAGAACGCCCGGTCTGGCTCGTTTTGCCCGGATAAGTATCGCTGAACGTGAGATACCCCGCCGCGCAGTAGCCTGTTTTCGCGCCATACTGTATGCTCGCCCAGCCGTTCTCCACCGCGAACACGCACAGCACTGCGCCGCCGGGGATGGTGGACTGCACCGCCGCATCGTAGCTGCCAGACGCGCGCAGATTCAGTGAATTCGTGCCGGTCACGGTCGCCCAGCGGGTGATGGGTGTCGGGTTTTCGTCGCTCTGCGTCGGCGGCGTGCCGGTGAACGTCAGGTTTTCCGTGCGGACGTAGCCGACAATCCGCCCGAAGCGGATGAGCGTCCAGTTTTCGCCCTTTGCCAGCACGGTCACGGCTGTTCCGGCGGGCAGCGTCGTCAGCAGTGTGCCGTTGTCCGAGGCGGTCAGGCGCACGTTCAGCACGTCCTCCACATTCACCAGCGTCACCATGGCCTGATTAGGCGCGGCGGGCGAAATCGTCGCGGGGACTTCAGTTGCCGTCACGGGCGCGTCGCCCACGGGCGGCAGAATCGTGTGCGTGAAGGTGTACTGCATCCGCACGCAGTTCTCGTAATAGAAGCCGAGAATCTGGTCGTAAGTATAGCCCAGGTTCGCCATCTGCTGTGCCCCGCGCTGGCTCATGCCGATGCCGTGTCCGTAGCGCCTGACGGTCAGCACGAACGTCTCCCCATCTGCCTTGACCGACCAGAGTTCGTTTTTCGTCGTGTTAATGGACAGATTGAGGGCGCTTTCCAGCTCGCTGAAAATGTCGAACGTCAGCGTCAGGCGGCGCGTTTCGCCATCCACAAGCGCCGTCACGTCAAAATCCAGCTTCGTATATAAGCGGCTGGGTGCGGCATACTTCGGCGTGTGCGGCGTAACGGCCTCGATGCGCAGAATCGTCGCGTCTGGCGCTTTTTCCTGCAATAGGCGCGTCAGGCTTTGATTCTGGCTTGCGTGGGCAAATGCAGCGTAAATCGTCATCTTGCGTGTGCTGCTGTACGGGTTCATGCGGTCGAACGGGTCGTCCTTAACCGTCAGGTAATTCACGCCGGATGAGCCCCACGCGTTGCGGGCGGATTCGGTCTGCCCGCCGTTGGACGCGGTGTAGTACGTCCCGGTCAGCTTGCCGTCGTTCATGGCGACGATGCCGCGCGTTGCGTCCACCGCCTCCGCCGCCCGGTCGCGCTCCGCCGGACTGCCGTTGTACACCTGGTCAGCGGTCGTGTCCACAACGTCGTAGACCTTCGATGCGTTCGCATTCATGGCGCGCACGGTGTACGTCCGCGCCGCAACTGCCTGTGCTTTCAATGCTTCCAGCGCCGATGATGACCCCATTTCATACGGCACGACGCCATAGAGGTACGATTCGATGTACACATTCGCCACGACATAGAGCCGATACGTCCCGCTTTCCAGCTTCGACACAAGGTGCAGGTCACCAGGGTAGACGTTTTGCGGTCTTCTTGCCTGTGCAATGCGGAATCCGCCGTCCGTCTGCCGCCGCCTGAGCGCCATCTCCCGCCCCATGCTGACCGTCTCGCTGCCCCGCGTCAGGCGGATTTCGCCCGTCGCGCTGCTGTGGCTGATGCTGACTTTCTCGCCATTCGCCAGCGCCATCGTCTGCCCGCCGCTGACCGCCATTGCGCCGACTGCCGTCACCGTGAGCGACGCGGGATTGCTGCCAATGGACAGCAGGCGCACACGCACCATGCCCTTGCGTGTGGTAGCGCTCCGCTCCAGCGGCGCGGAGTACACGGCAACATCCGCCGTATCCTCGGCGAGCGCAGCGGGTAAGCCGGACGTTCCGGGTACAGCCGACAAAATCAGGAAAAGCATCAGAAGCAGGCACAGCGCCCGCTGGTATCGGAATTGCACGGGAAAATCCTCCTTGTGGTGGTACTTCTCCTCCATTGTAGCAGAAAGTGCCCGGCGTGTCATGCAGATTGTAACAAATCGCGCTGGAAATTTCCGTCACGCACAAAAAGGCAGGCGCTCCGACCTGTTGGGTTCAGGTCAGAACGCCTGTCGGATAATGCGGATTATTCCTGCGTTTCCGTTTTCTTCGCGCGCGGCTTGCGGGCAGGTTTGTCTGCCTTTGCTGCTTCCTTCGCCGCCTTGTCCGCCTCGATTTCCGCCTTTGTGCGGCGCTTGCGGGCGGGCTTCGCGGGAGCTTCCGCGGTCACTTCCGCCGCAGCAGCTTTTGCCGCCTTCTCCGCTTCAATCTCCGCCTTTGTGCGGCGCTTGCGGGCAGGCTTTACAGGCGCTTCGGCGGCTTTCGCGGCTTCCTTGGCTGCCTTCTCCGCTTCCTTCGCCGCCTTGTCGGCCGCAATCTGCTCCTTCGTGCGGCGGACGCGCTTGGGCTTCACGGGTTCTTCCTTCTCATACGGATACGGGACGACCACTGGGTTCGCCTCCGCGTCGTCGTCAGAAGATGCCTTCTCCTGATTCGATGCGGAGTCATGGTCGAAACGCCCGCTCACCAAGCCTTCGTACAGTTCCATATATTTCTTGGAGGAGTTCGTCCAGCTGTAATCGCCAGTCATGCCGCGCTGCTGGAGCGTGTGCCACACATCCTTGTGGTTCTCGTAGTAGTCGATGGCACGGTTGATGACATTGAGCATGTCATTGGCGTTGTAGTTGAAGAACGTGAAGCCATTGCCGTCGCCGGTGTACTCGTTGTAGGACAGCACCGTGTCGCGCAGACCGCCCGTCTCGCGGACAATCGGCACTGTGCCGTAGCGCAGGGCAATCAGCTGGCTCAAGCCGCACGGCTCGAACTGGCTGGGCATAAGGAACATGTCGCAGCCCGCGTAGATTTGATGCGCCAGTGCGTGGTCCATCGCAAACCGCGCCGCGACCTTGCCCTTGAACTCGCCCTCTGCCCACGAGAACAGATTGACATAGCGGCTCTCGCCCATGCCCAGCACAACCAGCTGCACGTTCTCGCTCATCAGGTCGCCGATGATGTAGTCCACAAGGTCAAGCCCCTTCTGGCTGCTCAGGCGGCCCACCATGCCGATAATCGGCACATTCGGGTCAACGGTCAAACCGAGCTTTTCCTGCAGTTCCGCCTTGCACTTTGCCTTGCCGGACAGGTCATCCGCGGTATATTCCGCCGGAATGCGAGCGTCCGTCGCGGGATTGTAGTCCGCCATGTCGATGCCATTGAGCACGCCGAACACTTCACGCTTGCGCGCGCGGAGCAGACCATCCAGCCGCTCGCCGTAGTATGCCGTCTGAATTTCCTCGGCATAGGACGGGCTGACGGTGGTGATGATGTCGGAATACACCAGCGCAGCCTTCATGAAGTTCGCGCAGCCGTAGCACTCCAGCTTGTCGTCCGTCCACAGGCTGTCGCCCAGACCCAGCACATCCTGCACTTCGCGGATGCCGAACACGCCCTGATACTGCAGGTTATGGATGGTGAACATGGTCTTGATGTTTGCGAAGAACGGCAGGTGGGCATACTGAATTTTCAGCAGTGCGGGCACCATGCCGGACTGCCAGTCATGCGCATGAATCACGTCGGGCTGGAAGTCCAGCAGCGGCAGGGCGTTCAGCGCCGCGCGGCAGAAGAAACCAAAGCGTTCGTACTCGTCGCCGCCCATGCCGTAGATATACGGACGGCCGAAATAGAACTTGTTGTCCACAAAGTAGAACTTCACGCCGTCCTTTTCCAGCAGTTCAATGCCGCAGTACTGACGGCGCCAGCCCAGCGCGACCTCAAAGTCGGTCACATGGGTCATCTGGTCAACATACTGCTTCGGCACCGCCGCATACAGGGGCAGCATCACGCGCACGTCGTGACCCTGCTTCGCCAGAACGGGCGCCAGCGCGCCGACAACATCCGCCAGACCGCCGGTCTTGATAAACGGGACGCACTCGCTCGCCGTAAAGAGAATCTTCATCGTTTCTATCCTCCATCAGAAATATTTCCTGCCGGGGGCAAGGGAAAAAATTACGGGAAATAACAAACCGCACCAATAGTATAGCACATATTGGCGCGGTTTGCAAATCCGAACCGCGTCAGTGATTCAGGCGATTCGTTTGTTAGATGACAACATTCTTCGCGATAACAATCGGGTATGCCGCCGGGCCGATGAGCCGAGCGCTGCGCTTGATGACCGTTTGCTTGTCCAGAATGCAGTTTTCGATGGAAGCGTCGTTGTGCACCTGACCATCCTGCATGATGATGCAGTTCTTCACATGCGCACCGGGGGCAATGCGCACGCCGCGCGCCAGCACAGAGTTTTCCACCGTGCCTTCGATAATGCAGCCATCCGCCACCAGCGAGTTGACGACGGTCACATTGTCGCCATAGCGGGCGGGCATCTCGTCGCGAACCTTGGTGTACACAGGCAGCTCCGCCGTGAACAGACGATGGCGAATCTGGGTGTCCAGCATATCCATATTGAACTTGAAGTAGCTCTGCACGGAGTCCATGCGCCAGCACAGACCAGTGTACGCCCACGCATTCACGCGCGCCGTGCCTTCCGTCACCAGACGGAGCAGCACATCACGGTTGAAGTCATGATAGCCGTGCGCCACGCCCTTGTCCACCAGCGTGCGCAGCAGCTCACGCTTCATCACGACGACCTCCATGCTCGTCAGCGGCAGGTTCGGATGCGTCGGATCAACTTCCATGTCCGTCACCATGCCGCTTTCGTCCACCGCCAGATAGCAGCCCAGTTCGTCGCGCTGCATGTTCGGATCAGCGGTGTACATGATGGTGATGTCCGCGCCGCTGTTCTGATGATACGCCACAAACTCCGCGATATTCGCGTTGTAGATGATGGTGGAGTTGCTCAGCACCAGATATTCCTGCTTGGAGCGGGAGAGATAGTTGGTGTTGGAGCGCAGCGCATCCAGCATACCAGAGTACACGCCAACATTCTCGCGCGTCAGGAACGGCGGCAGCACCTTGAGGCCGTCATTCTTCCCGTGAAGATCCCACTCCTTGCCGGAGCCGATGTGATCCATCAGGGAGTGATAATTCTTCTGCATGATAACGCCGACGTTCTTGATGCCGCCGTTGACCATCGAGGACAGCAGGAAGTCAATGACGCGGTAGCGGCCGCCCACAGGCAGCGCCGCGATGGCGCGGGTCAGGGTCAGCTCGCGCAGCTTGGCGTCATTTTCGCCGGTGTAGATAACACCCATTACGTTTTTCATTTTCTTACATCCTTTCCGCTGCTGTGATTATCAGAATTTGGTGTTTTCGTCCACCTGCTGACCCGCGGTCACGCTGACACCGGCGGGAAGGGTGACGCCCTGACCGACGACGGCGATATTGCCCGTCTCTTCGCCGACCATGCAGCCCGCACCAATCACGGCGTTCTCCGCCACAATCGCCCGACGGACAACCGCGCCGCGCTTGATGACCGCATAGGGCATGACAACCGAGTCAATGACGCTTGCACCCTCTTCAATGGTCACGCCTGCGAAAATCACGGAGTGCTGCACAGAGCCGTAGACTTCCGAGCCTTCCGTAACCAGCGAATCGCTCACGACAGCGCCCTTGGCGATGTAGTGCGGCGCAAGGCCCGGATTCTTGGCGTAGATGCGCCACTTCTTGTCATGCAGGTCAATCGGCATGGGCACGCTGAGCAAGTCCATGTTCGCTTCCCACAGGGACTCAATCGTGCCGACGTCCTTCCAGTAGCCCTCGAAGTTGTATGCCACCATGACCTGCTTGTCGTTCAGCATCGCGGGGATGATGTTCTTGCCGAAGTCGTTGGCGGATGTCTTGTCTGCCTCGTCCGCGGTCAGGTACGCGCGGAGCTTCGCCCACGAGAAGATGTAAATGCCCATAGACGCCTTGTTGGACTTGGGCTGCTTGGGCTTTTCTTCAAATTCAACAATGTTGTCGTCCGCGTCCGTATTCATGATGCCGAAGCGGCTCGCTTCTTCCCACGGCACAGGGCGCACAGCAATCGTCGCATCCGCGCCTTTGCGGATGTGGTACTGCAGCATGGCGTTGTAGTCCATCTTATAAATATGGTCGCCGGAGAGAATCAGGACGTAATCCGGGTCATACTGCTCGATAAACGCCATATTCTGATAGATGGCGTTTGCCGTGCCGCGGTACCAGTCGCCCGTCTTGCCCGTCTGATAGGGCGGCAGGACGAACACGCCGCCGGTGGACAAGTCCAAATCCCACGGTGCGCCGGAGCCGATATAGGAATTCAGTTCCAGCGGCATATACTGCGTCAGCACGCCCACGGTGTCAATGCCGCTGTTGGTGCAGTTGGACAGCGGGAAGTCAATGATGCGGTACTTGCCGCCGTAGGGAACAGCCGGCTTTGCCACCTTCTTAGTCAGGACACCCAGACGGCTGCCCTGTCCGCCTGCCAGCAGCATGGCAACACAGGTCTTCTTTTTCATGATGAGAACACGCTCCTTCATCCTTGTTTCTTGCGAAGCGCACCGACCGTGCAGGATTCGCGCCGCCCTCGGTGCATCAGGTGGCACGGTGATGTATGTGAAACAGCGCTTTCGCTCCTCCCCTGATTGCGGCGAGCGCCGATTCAGCCGATGGAAATGGAATTGGCTTTGCCGGCGGACTTTTCCGGCAGAGGCTTCGGTTTCTTTGCCGTTTGGGATGCTTTCTTTGGCGGCACATCCGCGATTTCCGGCACGACGCGCGCTTTCTTCGCCTTCTCCGGCAGCGGGTCGCGCTGGTAGGTGAAGTAGACCGTTGAGAGCGGCGGCACGCAGATATCGCAGCTGTATTGGAAGTCCTGAAGCTGCTCTTCTTCCGTGCGAATCGCCCAGTTGTTGTACTGATTCGAGCCGCCGTATTCCTTGCGGTCGGTGTTGAAGCACTCCGTCAGCGTCCCCATCTGCGGCAGCCCAATGCGGTACTGCGGATGGAACACAGGCGTGAAGTTCGTCACGCACAGGAGCGAGTTGCCCCGTTTATCCGTGCGCAGGAACGCAACGATGGAGTTGTCGCTGTCGTTCGCCTGAATCCACTGGAAGCCGTCCCAGCTCTCATCAATCTGGTAGAGTGCGGGCGTCGTGCGGTAGATTTCGTTCAGGCGCTTGCAGCACTGCTGCACCTGCGGATGATTCTCGTACAGCAGCAAGAACCAGTCCAGCTGGTCGTCGTACTTCCACTCGATGAAGTGCCCAAACTCGCCGCCCATGAACAGCAGCTTCTTGCCCGGATGCGCCATCGTGTAGCCGTACAGCGCGCGAAGTCCCGCGAATTTCTTCCACAGGTCACCCGGCTGCTTGTCAAGCATCGAGTGCTTGCCGTGTACCACCTCGTCGTGGCTAAACGGCAGGATGTAGTTCTCCGAGAAGGCGTACATCAGCGAGAACGTCAGCTTATCATGGTGATACTTGCGGTAGACCGGGTCGAGCTTGATATACGCCAGCATATCATTCATCCAGCCCATGTTCCACTTGAACCCGAAGCCCAGCCCGCCCAGATAAATCGGGCGCGTTACCATCGGATAGGCACTGGATTCCTCCGCCACCATCATCACACCGGGAAAATCACGGTAGACGGTTTCATTCATCCGGCGCAGGAAAGCAATGGCATCGAGATTCTCGTGCCCGCCGTACTTGTTGGGCAGCCATTGCCCCGGCTCACGGCAGAAGTCATACATCAGCATGGACGTGACCGCATCCACGCGCAACCCGTCGGCGTGATACCATTCCAGCCAGAAGCAGGCGTTTGAGAGCATGAACGAGTTGACCTCGCCGCGCGCGTAGTCGAACATGTGCGTCCCCCACTGCGGCATATCGCCGCGCCGGGGATCGGGATGCTCATAGCAGGGCGTACCGTCGAAGCGGCGCAGTCCCATTGCGTCGCGCGGGAAATGCGCGGGAACCCAGTCCAGCAGCACGCCGATGCCCGCCTGATGCAGCGCGTCAATGAGCGCCATCAGCTCCTTCGGTTCGCCGAAGCGCGCCGTCGCCGCATAGTAGCCGGACACCTGATAGCCCCACGACATATCCAGCGGATGCTCCATCACTGGCATGAACTCCACATGCGTGTAGCCCATTTCTTTCAGGTACGGCACGAGCTGTTCGGCAATCTCCGTGTACGTCAGGAACGTGCCATCCTTGTGCCGCCGCCACGAGCCAAGGTGCATCTCGTAGATGTTCACCGGACTGTGGTACGGGTCGTAGGATTTGCGTGCCTCCATCCAGTCCGCGTCGCCCCAGCGGTAGCCGCTCAGGTCGTAAATACGGCTGGCAGTGTCGGGGCGCATCTGCATGGCGAATCCATAGGGGTCAGCCTTGTCCTGCCACGTTCCGTCTTGCGCCTGAATGCAATATTTGTAGGTTGTCAGCTTCTTTGCAGCGTCGGGATAATCATAGCGTTTCGGGTCGCTCTTCACGTCGAAGGTTTTCGCGGGCAGCCGCACTTCCCATGTACCGTCGTAGACCTTCTGCATGGGCGTTTTTTTCCTGTCCCACTGGTTGAATTCGCCAATGAGAGAAACCGCCCGCGCGTTCGGCGCCCAGACAGCGAAATGCCACATTTCCTGTCCGTCCTGCGTCACCGGGTGCGCGCCGAGCATCTCATAGGCTCTGCGGTTCGTTCCCTGATGGAACTGGTCCCGCACCGCGGCGGTCGGGCCGTTGTAGCGCATAGTTACACCTGCCTTTGCTTGCGTTGCGTTCCTCCGCCTGCAATCACGGAGAGCCGCGTTTGCTTTCTTCACTCTTTTCACTTACTATTGAATCACTTTTATGCATTTTCGTCAAGTCATATTCAGCATTTTCTCCTGCATTTTTTGTGATTTTCGGAAAGTGCGTTCATTTTGACCGTAGACGATGCGGTAAGTATTTCGCCATTGCCGACATAAATTCCTGCTCATGCACGAAATTTTCCGCGCATAAACTGGTTTTGCGCCGTCGGAGCGAAAACTGTTTTCCCCGTGCGGCGATTTGTGCAATCCGAACATTTCCCGAAATTTCTGCGAAAAGGTTGTGTGCCCATGAAACAAAAACAGCTGTTGTCGTTTCTTGTGTGTATCCTGATGCTTTCTTCCTGTGCCGCGCCGACCGATTCCGCGCTTGACAGCGGCTTAACACTCCGGGTCTACTTCGCCGATGCGGAGGAAATCCGTCTGCTGCCGCTGGAAGACTACGTTTTCGGCGCATTAGCGGCGGAGATGCCCGCGAATTACGCGCCGGAAGCGCTCAAATGTCAAGCCATCGCCGCCCGGACGCGTGCCGTCGCGCAGAGCCGCGCGTTCGGCGGAAACGGGTGCGTCCGCCACCCGGACTGCGATATCTGCACGGACAGCGCGTGCTGTCAGGCATACCAGACGGATGCGCAGCTGCACGCCCGCTGGGGCAGCGAGTACGTCGTCCTCCGCGCGCGCATTGACCGCGCCGTCCGCGCAACAGACGGCTTGCTGCTCACCAGCGGCGGCTTGCCCATCGAAGTGCTGTACCACGCCTGTTCCGGCGGAAAGACTGAAGATGCCGCCGCCGTGTTCGCGTCCGCCAAGCCGTATCTGGTCAGCGTAGACAGTCCCGGCGAAGAGGGGTACGCCGGCTTCCGCGCTGACACGTTCTTCTCCTGCGAGGAAGCGGCAGCTTTGCTCCTGCGCGCTTTTCCCGGCTGCGGCGTGACGGCGGACACGCTGCCCAGCGCGATTCGTCTGCAATCCACGACCGCTTCCGGGCGCGTCGCGACGCTGCTGGTCGGCAGTCAAACTGTCCGCGGCGCTGATTTCCGCAAAGCGCTTTCCTTGCGAAGCACCTATTTTACTTGGGAGGCGGATGGCGACCGCATCGTTTTCCACACCGTCGGATACGGGCACGGTGTCGGCTTATCGCAGGCAGGCGCACAGGCGATGGCGGCGGGCGGCGCGGATTTCGCGGAGATTTTGGCGCACTACTACCCCGGCACGCAGCTGACGCGGATGGATAAAACAGGTTTTTCCGGCTCATAATAAGAGAAAACGCCCCATGCGGCATGGTTGAGGTGATTTTCTCATGGCTGACCGTCACTTTCGTTCTCTTTTCCGCGCGCTGCATCTGCGCCGGGAGCAGTGGACATTTCTGCTGATGGCGCTGTTGTGCGTCTCTGTGATTGTCGGCACGGCGCTGTGGACGCGGCAGGCGGAATTTGCGCGCGTGACGCCGACCCCGCCCATCTCCGGCGACATATCCGCTGCGCAGCTGCTCCAGCAGTCGCTTGACAGTGCGCAGACCGCCACGCCTGCGCCGACGACCGCCCCCACTATCCGCAGCGTTACCACGCCGCTCGAAAGCATGACGCTGCTGCGTCCCTTCGACAACACGCGGATGCGGCAAAGCAGCGCCACGGGCTTGTGGGCGCTGCACGATGCGGCGGATTACGCCGGGGCGGAGGGTGCGAAAGTCAGCGCCATGGCGGACGGCACCATCATCAATTGCGCGGACAGCGGTGTTTTCGGCGCGTATGCGGAAATCGACCATGGCGGCGTCCTCGTGCGCTATGCGAACCTGTCGATGCTCTACGCGATTCGCGCGGGCGATCCGGTTCGCGCCGGGCAGACGATTGGCTTCATCGGGCGCACGATGCCGGAGGAATGTGATCTGCCCGCACACCTGCACCTGCGGATTGTCGTCGGCGATACAGCGGTTGATCCAGAGAAAGTGCTGCAAAACGGCATTTTTCCTGACCCGTAAAAAAAGACGCACATGGGTGTTGCATTTTCATCGAAATCGGCGTATAATACAGCAGGTTGAACTTGTATTATAACGTCTTATTTGACTTGGAAGGAGCGATTCCCTATGTGCGGCATCGTTGGCTATATTGGCGCGCAGCAGGCGCAAGACATTTTATTGGACGGACTTTCCCGATTGGAGTACCGCGGCTATGACAGCGCGGGCATTGCGGTCATGGACGGCGGCGTTATTCGGCTAAGCAAGGCGAAGGGACGGCTGGCGAATCTCGCCGCGCGGGTGGCATCAAATCCCCTGCCCGGCACCATCGGCATCGGTCACACGCGCTGGGCAACCCACGGCGAACCAAACGACATCAACGCCCATCCGCACACGGACATGAAAGGGCATATCGCCGTCGTCCACAACGGCATCATCGAGAACTACGAGGAGCTGCGCGCTCAGCTGAAGGCAAAGGGCTGCGTGTTCGTATCCGAAACAGACACGGAGGTAATCGCCCATCTGCTGCATACGCTTTACGACGGCGACATGCTCTCGACCATTCTGCACGCGCAGACAATGCTCGAAGGCAGCTACGCGCTGTGCGTCCTGAACGCCGAAGCGCCGGATACGCTCTACTGCACGCGCAAGGATTCTCCGCTTGTCGTCGGGCTGTCCGACGGCGCACAGTACGTCGGCAGCGACATTCCAGCGCTGATTCGCCACACGCGGACGGTGGAGCTGCTCGATGAACGCGAAGTCGCCGTGCTGACCCGGAGCGGCGTACGCGTATACGACCATTTCGGCAACGAGCGCGCGCTCAAGCCCATTCACGTTGATTGGGACGTGGAAGCGGCGGAAAAAGGCGGCTATGCGCACTTCATGCTCAAGGAGATTCACGAAGAGCCCGCCGCGCTGAAAAAGACGTTTTCCGCCCACGTCGACGCAGAAAAAATGGCGATTCGCCCCGGCGCGTTCCCGATTTCGGCGGAAGAAGCAAATTCCCTGCGCACGCTGACGATTGTCGCCTGCGGCACAGCGTACCACGCGGGTGTTGTCGGCAAGTATGTAATCGAGAAGCTGGCGCGGCTGCCCGTGGTGGTGGATGTAGCATCCGAGTTCCGCTATCGCAACCCGATTCTGGGCGCAGGCGACTGCTTCCTTGCAATTTCGCAGAGCGGCGAAACGGCGGACACGCTGGCCGCCATGCGTGAGGCGGAGCGGCTGGGCGCAAAAGTGATGGCGCTGACGAACGTCGTCGGCTCATCGATTGCCCGCACCGCTGGAGATTGCGTCATGTACACCTACGCGGGGCCGGAAATCGCCGTCGCGAGCACGAAGGCGTACATCACGCAAGTGGAAATGATGGTGCTGCTGGCGATTGACCTCGGCGTGAAGCGCGGACATCTAACGGAGAGCGTAGCATCGGAGCTTCTGCGGCAGATGGCGGACATTCCCGCGCTGGCGGAGCAGGTGATGGCGCTCGAACCCGCGGTGCAGCGCTTCTCCAGCCTGTACCACGACCGGCAGCATGTATTCTACATCGGGCGCGGGCTGGACAACGCGCTGGCAATGGAAGCGTCGCTGAAACTGAAGGAAGTCAGCTACATCATGTCCGAAGCGTATGCGGCGGGGGAACTGAAGCACGGCACAATCGCGCTGATTGAGCAGGGCACGCTGGTCTGCGCGCTGCTGACGCAGGAACAGCTGGCAGATAAAACGCTGTTGAACGTGCGCGAAGTAAAGAGCCGCGGCGCGAAAGTCCTCATCGTCTGCCCGGAAGCCCTGCGCGACCGCGCCGCGAAGGATGCGGACGAACTCTGGGTCATCCCGGACGCTGCGTCGGACTTGCTGCCGCTGCTGGCGATTATCCCCGTGCAGCTGTTCGCCTACTACATGGCGGTCAGCCGCGGCTGCGACGTTGACAAGCCGCGCAATCTGGCAAAATCGGT
>UMKE01009833.1_pt1 | contig 16543 bp, 12 predicted proteins | sample 1966231 | NCBI WGS metagenome assembly UMKE01 (sample SAMEA4836168, study PRJEB28245) | human gut metagenome | biome: gut microbiome; material: fecal sample | place: Denmark | collected 2008 | reverse complement strand
CCCGCCGCCAGCCCAGCTGCCATCGTGACGGCATGTTCCTCCGCAATGCCGACGTCCATCATGCGGCGCGGAAAACGCTCCGCAAAGTACGACAAGCCCGTACCCGACGGCATAGCGGCGGTAATCGCGACGATTTTCTCATCCGTTTTCGCCATTTCGGACAGCGTTTCCGCCATTACCTGCCCATAGGACGGCAGCGTTCCCTTCTTGCGCGCCGTACCGGTTTCCACATAGAACGGCGGCGTGCCGTGGAAGCGCTCCGGCTTGTCCTCCGCTGCGCTGTATCCATAGCCTTTTTTTGTGAGTACATGCACGACAACCGGCTCATCCAACTGTTTGACTGCCTCCAATGTGTGCTCCAGTGCCTTGAGGTCATGCCCGTTAATCGGGCCGAAATAATGGAAGCCAAGGCTGTTGAAGAATCCCTCTTGATTTTCGCGCACGAACATGGACTTGACGCTCTTTTTTGCCCACGATAAAAAACACTGAAGCGGTTTTCCGACTACGGGCAGGCAGGACAAACCTTTGCGGATGACCCGCTTCGTGCTTGTCCACCCGCTGGAGACGCGCAGATCCGTCAGGTGCTGCGAAAGCGCCCCAACGTTCGGCGCAATCGACATTTCGTTGTCATTCAGGATGACAATCATACGCGTATGACTGTCACCCGCGTCGTTGAGCGCCTCATAGCACATGCCGCCGGTCATTGCGCCATCGCCCACCAGCGCCAGCACATGGTGATGCTGCCCCTGCAAATCGCGGGCGCGCGCCAGCCCCAGCGCTGCGGACAGCGCGGTAGAGGCATGACCCGTCTCGAACACATCATATTCGCTTTCGGAGCGCTTCGGAAAGCCGGACATGCCGCCGAAGGAACGCAGGGTGCAGAACGTGCGGTAGCGCCCCGTCAGCAGCTTATGGACGTAGCTCTGATGCCCCACATCGAAGACGATTTTGTCCTCCGGCATGTTGAACACGCGGTGAATCGCCATTGTTAATTCTACCACGCCCAAATTGCTCGCCAAATGCCCGCCGCGCTTGGAAATGGTCGTGACCAGTTCTGTGCGAATCTGCGCGGCAAGATCGTTCATCTCCGCATAGGACAAACCTTTAATGTCCTGCGGCGACTTGATATCCTCCAATCGCAAGCATTTTCCCTCCTTCATGGATTTTGCATTTGTGTTGAAATTCATCAGAATTTGCTGCCCTTGCTCCCCTTTGCGCCCTTCGCGCTGCCGAGCGAAACGCCCTTCAAAATGTCGGAGGAATAAGCATAATTGCGCATGTTGCGGTCTTCGTTCGCCTTGCGCGCGCAGTCCACCATGCGGTCAATCAGCTGCGAATACTTCACGCCCTTGTTCTCCCACAGGTAGAATGCCAGCGAGCCGGGAATCGTGTTGATTTCAGTGATGTACACCTGCTCGGACGCGCGGTCAAACATGTAGTCGATGCGCACAACGCCCTTGCAGTCCAGCATCCGGAAAATATTGCAGGACATGGCCTGAATCTTATCGCGCAGGCTGTCCTCAATCGGCGCAGGCAGCACACGGTGCAGGCTCGCCATGCCCTTCGAGCCGCCATTGGCAAGATACTTCTCCTTGAAATCGAGGAACTGCTGACCCGACAGCGGCATCTCAATCGGGCTGGCTTCCACGTCGCCATCGTAGCCCAGTACGGAGCAGTTCAGCTCAATCGGGTGATCCAGCCCCTTCTCAACCAGCACGCGGCGGTCGTACTCAAATGCCAGTTCAAGGCTATCTGTCAGCCCTTCGCGGTCATCCGCACGGCTGACACCGATAGACGAGCCAAGGTTCGCGGGCTTGACGAACACAGGATAGCCCAGTTCCTTCTCCACCTTGTCCAGCACGGCGTTTTTGTCCTGCTGATACATGGCGCGCGTGAACCAGCAGTCCGGCAGACACGGCAGCGTCCCCGCGCCGCGGAAGAACTGCTTCATCATGATTTTGTCCATGCCGATGGCGCTGCCTGCCACGCCCGTGGACGTGTACGGCAGATTCGCCAGTTCCAGCATTCCCTGCAGCGTGCCGTCCTCGCCGTTCAGCCCATGCATGACGATAACGCAAACTTTCAGCCGCGCTACCATGACCTGCGTTGGATGAGAGAACAGCCCCTTGCCAGGACGGTTCGCCAGCAGCGCGCCCGAACCCGCCGTCACGTCCAGCGCAACGGCTTCGATGCCCGCTTTGTTCGGGTCAAAGGGCGTGTACGTCTCGATGCGGCGGAGCGCATTCCCCGTATACCAGACGCCGTTTTCGCCGATATACACCGGGATGACGTCGTACTTCTCGCTGTCCACATGGTTCATCAGCTGCACCGCGCTGATGATGGATACCTCGCGCTCACAGCTGCGGGAACCGAAAATCACACCAAGCTGAACCTTTGCCATAACAAAAATCTCCTTGCCTTTACGGAATCTCTGATTGATTCGTCAGAGCTTCCTTACGTTTCAGAATAGTGATCCGGAAGATCGTTTTCAAACATTGCAATGTCGCCGGGACGCCCAATCTGCCGCAGGAGCGCCGTCGCTTCGTCGAGGCTGGCGACGACGTGCAGATTTCCCTGTGGGAAGCCCGCCGCGAGCAGCCCTTCGGCAATCGGCTGCGTGTGTTTCTTGCCCACGAGAATGGCGATATCCGCGTTGCCGCAGATTTTCCGCCCAAATTCGCGGTTGAACGCCGCTTCCTGTCCGCCCAATTCGACCATACCGGGGGTAATGATGATGCGCCGCGCTTGGAACGCCCCCAGTACCTTCACTGCCGCTTCCGCGCCCTTCGGGTTGGAATTGAACGCATCGTCAATGATGGTGATGCCTGGCGACGGAATCAGCTGCAAGCGGTGCTCCACCGGCTGCAGTTTGCTGATGCCGCGTGCTACTTGCCGCATGGTCAGCCCCAGATGGAGCGCAACCGTCGCGGCAAGCAGGATGTTCTGGATGTTGTGTTCCCCCAGCAGGCGCGTTTCGCACGCGATTTCCTCCGCCGACGTATGCAGGACGAATCGGCTGCCCATCGGGGAAACCGTCACATCCGTTGCCCACACGTCCGCGTCCGGGCTGTAATGCAGGCAGCAGAGGCGCTTTTCTTTCTCCGTTCGGTCATAGAGTTCGCGGCAGATTGCGCCGTCATCCGGGAAAAAGCAGCATCCATCCGCCGGAACAGCATCCATCAATTCATATTTCGTATTTTTGATGCGTTCCAAGGTATGGAAGGTGTCCAAATGCTGCGGACCGACGCTCGTCAGCACGCCGTAACGCGGATGCACCAGTCGACACAGTTTCTTGATATCCCCGACGTGCCGAGCGCCCATTTCCGCCACAAACACCTGCGTCGCAGGCGTCAGGCGCTCACGGATGATTTTCGTCACGCCCATTGGCGTATTGAAGCTGCTCGGGGTAATCAGCGTCTGATACTTCTCCTGCAGAATCGTGCCGAGAATGAACTTGACGCTCGTCTTGCCGTAGCTGCCGGTAATGCCGATTTTGATGATGTCCGGGCGCGCCGCCAGCTTCTTCTGCGCGTCGCGGAAATACATTTCGCTCACGAGCTTCTCAATCGGCCATGCCAGCAATCCGCCCAGCGCCACCCAGAGCGGCAGCAGCAGCGGCAGCAGCCCGCAGAAGTACACCTTCGTCAGCAGCGCAATCGGCGTGCAGAGCAGCGTATAGACAACGCCCATGACAATGTACGTCCGCTTGACGCGCATCGTGACGACAAACGGCTTTTTCGCCTTCTTCTGCTGGAAAATCGACCGGCACCACCAGCCGCCCGCAACCGCCAGCGCTGCATTCACCAGCGCCAGCAGGATTTTGCCGACGCTCATGTCCAGCATCCGGTCAATGCTCCGGTACGCCAAATACAGCAGCGTCAAGTACGCCGCCAGCGTGACGCCGGGCAGCAGCGCGCGCTTCCAATTGCGCCGCAGTGTCCGGAAATAGCCGGGAAATTGGTAGCTTTCCAGCTGGAAATCATGCATCAGGCTCCGTTGTGCCAGCAGCATCGCCAAGGCAGTCGCCAGCGCCGGAAGCCATTTCAGAAAGTTTATCACCTGATTCACTCCTGCCCCATCCAAATCAGTTTAGCAGAAACTGACGCACAATCGTCTGAAAGCGCGCCGCCTGCTCCAAATATGCGAAATGCGTGCCGCCTTCCAGCACCACCAGACCGCTGTCGGCAATTTCCTTTTCCATCTGCTGCCCCATCCACAGCGGCGTTTCCGTATCGCGGTCGCCCCAGATGAGCAGCGTCGGGTTCTTGATATGCGAAAGCAGTGCGCTCTGGTCATAACCCACGACCTTGACGAACGTCTTGCGCATTTCCGGCGACAGGGCGGCATAATCCCGCGAGCCGTACTTCTGCACGAGATTCTCCTGCCACTTGTCCGGCAAGCTGCCGAAGAGATGCGTCTTTTTCGCTACACCGACGAGCTTTTTCAGCCGCTGATACCGCTGCGACTTTTTGCTCTTTTCGCTGGATAGCTTCGGCCGGATGCCCGCCGCGCCTGTCAGAATCAGCTTCTCAAAACGCTCCGGATGGTCGGCGGCGAGCTCAATCGCCACGCGTCCGCCGAAGGAATGCGCAATGACGCTGCACGGCAGGAAGTCGAGCTTCGTCAGCAGTTCCAGCAGATTCGCGGCGAAATCCGGCACACCCCACGGCTGCGGCGGAAATCCGCTTTCGCCATGCGCCGGAAAATCCACCCGAAGCACGGTCATGTCCGGCGTGAGCGCATCGCTAATCCCCGCCATCAGCTTTTCCGAGCAGCCCCAGCCATGCAGCAGCACCACTTTTCTTTCGCCGTGGCCGCTGATTTCATAATGGACGCGGACGCCCTGAAGCGTCATTTCCACAAAACGCATCTCCTTTTCAGCCATCAATTCGCCAGATGTATCGGCACTTGACGGCGCTGATTTCCCAGCGGTCGCGGATTTCCTGCGGCACAGCCACGGTTCTTTCCAGCGTGCAGCCCAGCCCCAGGCACGTCTTGCGGCTCGCCCAGTTGTCCGGGTCGGTCGTGATGACGACGCTGCTTTTGCCATGCAGGGCAATCAGCGGACGCAAGAGCGCACAGGCGCGGCGCGCGTAGTGATTGCCGCGATACGGCGGGTCAACATGATAGCCGATATGCCCGAAATAGTACACGCAGGGGCTTTCCCCCATCCGCAGGGAGATGCGTCCAACTTCCCGGTGCGTCCCGTGCGGCACAATCATATAGTCATACACGCGGCCGAATCCCATTTCCTTTTCCGGCGGATAGAGCCGCAAGGGCAGCAAGTCAATCACGCCATCGGAAAACTCAGCACGCACTCTGCGAAACAGCATCCTTACACATCCTGTATCTGCACCTGCGGAAGCAGGGCAGCAAAATCATCGGGGCGAATCAGCTGCGTCCCCTCGGTCATTACCGACGCACAGCCCGCCGCCGCGCCATACGCCAGCGCGTGGCGGACGTCCCCTGTTTTCTCCAAGCCAGTCATCACACCGCCGACCATTGCGTCGCCCGCGCCAACGGTGGACTGCACCCGAACCGGAATCGCCGGGGTAAACATGGCGCCGCTTTCCGACACCCACAACGCACCCTCTCCGCCGAGGCTCACGAGCACATTCTGCGCGCCCATTTCAAGCAGCTCCAGCGCCGCCTGATGCACATCCGCCATCGTCGGCAGCGGACGGTTCATGGCGGCTTGCAGTTCACTTCGGTTCGGCTTGACGAGGAACGGACGCGCCGTCAGCCCTGCCATCAGCGCCGCGCCGCTCACATCCAGCACAAACAGGCGTTCCGGCAGGGAGAGCATCAGGTCGCGGTAATATTCCGGCGGACATTCCGGCGGCAGCGACCCTGTCAGGACGACATACTGCCCCGCAACTGTCTTTTCCGCCAGCAAGTCCGAAAACGCCCGCTGATTCGCCGCGTTGACCGGTGCGCCGGGTTCGTTCAGCTCCGTCACGCCCGTGCCGTCCTGCGGGACAATCTTCATGTTCGTGCGCACGTCGCCGTCCACGAGCAGGAAAGCATGCGTCACCTGCTCGCCGTCCAGCTTGCGGCGAACCGCATCAATGCCGTTTTTGCCCGCACAGCCGAGGACGCAGGACGCAATGCCCAGCCGACGCGCAGTAATGGCGACATTGATGCCCTTGCCGCCCACATCCTGCCGCGCGGACAGGACACGGTTCACATCGCCCGCCGTGAAGGAACGGAGCGACACCGTGCGGTCAAACGAAGGATTCAGGCACACACAAGCCAGCATGGGCAAACCTCCCCATCATCAGCAGTCCATCCCATTATATCATGATTCCCCGCATGATGCAACCTGACGCGGAAAGAAAAAGGCTGCCCCGTATTCGCTCGGAGCAGCCAAATGGACTCATTCCTTAATGCTGTAGGCATTCAGCGCGTTCTGCATCGTGATCTGTGCGAACGCTTCCAGCGGAATTTCGCGCAGCGCGGCAATTTTCTCCGCCACATAGCGCACGTTCGTCGGCTCATTCCGGTGGCCGCGGACGGGTTCGGGCGCAAGGTACGGGCTGTCCGTCTCAATCAGGATGCGGTCAAGCGGCACATTCACCGCGGCTTCCTGCAATTTCGGCGCTTTCTTGAAGGTCACAGGCCCCGCAAAGCTGATGAAGTACCCCAGTTTCAGGTACTCCTTCGCAATCTCCCAGCTGCCGGAAAAGCAGTGGATGATGCCGCCGGTCAAATGCTTCTTGTGGCGCTTCATGATGTCCAGCATGTCCTGATGCGCATCGCGGATGTGGTACGCCACGGGCAGCGACAATTCCCACGCCAACTCCATCTGCGCCTCGCAGACCGTCATCTGCGTTTCGCGCGGTGACAGGTCATAGTAGTAATCCAGCCCGATTTCGCCAATGGCGACGACTTTCTCTTCCTTCGACCAGTCCGCCAAGCGCTGCAAATCATCCTTCACGAAGCCCTTCGCCTCGTGCGGATGGATGCCGATGGCGGCATAGCAGCCCGGATGTGCCGCTGCGAAATCCGCGCTGTGCCGGGAGGTCGCCATGTCCGAGCCAATCACGGCGTACCGGGTGACACCTGCTTCCGTCATGCGGGTCAGGACATCCTCCCGGTCGTCGTCGAATTTCGGCTCATCGACGTGGCAATGAGAGTCAAACAGCGCCATCATCCGATGATTGCACCGTCCTCCACGCCCTCGCCGACGCTCATCAGGCGCAGATTATCCTCGTCATCGACGGCGGAGAGAATCATGCCCTGACTTTCGATGCCCGCAATCTTGCGCGGCGCGAGATTCACGACCGCCACGACCTGCTTGCCGACGAGGTCTTCGGGCTTGTAATACTTCGCGATGCCGGAGAGAATCGTGCGTTCGCCGTCCTTGCCGAAGGAAAGACGGAACTGCAGGAGCTTGTTGCTCTTCTCCACCTTCTCGCAGGACAGCACGCGCGCCACCTGCATCTTGCACTTGCAGAAATCATCGAAAGCGATTTCCGCCGGGAAATCAGGCGTTTCATGCTTCTTTTCCGCCTTCTTTTCGGGCTTGGCGACAGGCTTCTTTTCTTCCTTCTTCGGCTCTTCGGCGGGTGCGTCGCGTTCGATTTCCTTCTGGATGTCCAGACGCGGGAACAGCGCCGCACCCTTATGCACCGTCAAGCCTTCTGGCAGCACGGCAAACGGCTTGCAAACGGAATCCCACGTCTTGAGCGCGTCGTCGGTCACGCCCAGCTGCTCGAAAATGCGTTCCGGCGTGCGCGGCATAACGAAGCCAATCATCACGGCGACGCGGCGGACGCACTCTGCCAGCGTGTACAGCACCGTCTTCAGACGCGGCTGACCTTCTTCGCTGCGACCCAGCACCCACGGCTGCGTCATGTCGATATACTTGTTGCAATCGCTGATGAGCTTCCATGTTTCCACCAGCGCGTTGGAGAACTGGAAGGCGTTGACGTAGTTCTCCACCTTGCCGGAAAGCTGCTCCGCCTCGTCCCAGATGGGCTTGTCGACAGCTTCATCCACCGCGTCGATGGCGGGAATCGTGCCGCCAAAGTACTTCTCAATCATCGCGACCGTGCGGGAGACGAGGTTGCCAAGATCATTCGCAAGGTCGGAATTGATGCGCGTCAGCATGGCTTTGAGCGTGAACTCGCCGTCCGAGCCGAAGGGCATTTCGCGCATGAGGAAATAGCGCACCGCGTCGGAGGAATAGCGGTTGCACAGCACGACCGGGTCAACGACGTTGCCGACGCTCTTGCCCATCTTCTTGCCATTGATGACCAGCCAGCCGTGACCAAACACCTGCTTGGGCAGCGGCAGCCCCAGCGCGTGTAGCATAATCGGCCAGATAATGGTATGGAAGCGGACAATTTCCTTGCCGACCAGATGGACATCAGCCGGCCAGTACTTCTGGAACAGCGCATCATTGTCCGTGCCGTAGCCCAGCGCGGAAATGTAATTGCTCAGCGCGTCAATCCAGACATACACCGTGTGCTTCTCGTCGAACGTGACCGGGATGCCCCACTTGATGGACGTGCGGCTGACGCACAGGTCTTCCAGCCCCGGACGGAGGAAGTTGTTCAGCATCTCGTTGGCGCGGCTGGCGGGCTGGATGAAGTCCGGATGCTCCTCGATGTACTGAATCAGCCATTCGGCGTACTTCTGCAGGCGGAAGAAGTAGGATTCTTCACGCGTCTTTTCCACCGGGCGACCGCAGTCCGGGCAGCAGCCGTCTTTGAGCTGCAATTCCGTCCAGAAGGATTCGCAGGGCGTGCAGTACCAGCCCTCGTATTCAGACTTGTAGATGTCACCCTGATCGTACAGCTGCTTGAAAATCTTCTGCACGCACTTGACGTGGCGGTCATCGGTCGTGCGGATGAAGTCGCTGTAATCAATGTCCATCAGCTTCCACAGATCCTTGATGCCCGCGACAATCTTGTCCACATACTCCTTCGGCGTGACGCCCTGTTCCTTTGCCTTGCGCTCAATCTTCTGGCCATGCTCGTCCGTGCCGGTCAGGAAGTACACGTCATAGCCCGTCAGCTTCTTGAAACGCGCCATCGAGTCCGCCGCCGTGGAGCAGTAGGCGTGGCCGATGTGCAGGTTGCTGCTGGGGTAGTAAATGGGTGTAGTGATGTAAAACGGCTTCTTACACGATTCACACATGAGTTCATTCCTCCAATTGCTGTTTGAGAGAAACGATAAAAAACCGCCCCTCCCGCATTTTTTGCCGAGGGGCGGAGAATTTTCCGCGTTGCCACCCTGATTTATCACTCATCCTGCGGATAACGGCGCGACCCGCCGCACCCTACTTCAGCCCAAAGGCGTTCAGGCGCGTGATGCTCCGGAGCCATGTTCCCGCGGATGTCCCGGCTGCTTCTCACCTGCCGCAGCTCTCTTTGCGCATCCATCCCCGGTACTCTTTCCATCATTGCAGAGGATATTATAGCGTCATTTGGGCATGGTTGTCAAGGGCAAATTTCAGCTGTGCTGCTGATACCAAGTGTAGTCGTATCCGTAATCGCCCTGCTGATTTCTGGCGGACAGCGTAAAGCGCACGACGGCGTTCTGCCGCAAGGTCATTTGCAGCGTGCATTCGCCGTTTTCCGCAGCAAGTACCGCCGTATCCGCCGCCGGCTGACCCGCCTGACGCAAAAGACGCAGCTGATTTTCCGACAGCGAACGCGGTTCGCCTAAATCATGCCATACCTTCAGCGGATTGCACGTCACTTCATCCACCGTCTCCGTCGTCAGCGTCTGTTCGCCGCCCGCAGGCAGGGCAATCGTCACGGTCAGCTCGTCGCGGTCGGTGCGGCAGAGATTCCACAGCACGCCTTCATACGAGCCGTCGTCCTTGCGGACAATCACGCTGTGTTCGTCGCGGTGCACCGGCGTTCCGTGCAGATGGGAGAAGAACGCGAAGCTCCACAGTGTCGGCTTGGCAATCTGCCCGTTGGCAATCAAGCCGAATCCACCATGGAAGGGCATCGGCGGCACACCCTGCTCCTCGAACACATCCCCGAACGTCCAGTAGGAATACGACGCCGCCACATCGCCCATCCGCGCCAGCACACCCGCCATGTACGCCGCGTTCAGGTTCGTGTCATGAATCGGGCAGAACGGGTTGTACGACGTGTTGAACTCGGTGATGTGCATCTCCATCCCGCGGTATTCCGGGAAACTGTCGATAATGTCGCGCGTCTCCTGCATTTCAGCGAGGAGGCTGTCCACCGTGCGCATTGTATGATAGAGATAGCGCCCGCGGTGTTCCGGCGTTTCGCCCATGTAGGCGTGGCGCGACACGAAATCCAGCGGCAGCTGATTCTCCTTGCAGAATCGCAGGAAATTGCGCACCCAGTCCTGCGACGTCGCGCCGCCGCAGATTGCTGGGCCGCCGACGCGCATGTCCGGCAGCACTTCCTTAACTGCCTTCGCCGTCACCGCATACAGGTGATGATACTTCTCTTCATCCGCATTTTCCCAGAAACCCGACAGGTTCGGCTCGTTCCACACTTCACACGGCCAAGTGGACACTTCGTCTTTCCCGTAGCGCTCCGCCAAATGTGCAAGCGTCGCCTGAACCATCGCCGTCCACTTTGCGTCGTCCTGCGGCGGCGTAACGTTGCCCTTCCAATAGAAGATGGTCTGCGTGCCGCTTGCCATCTTTTCCGGCATGAAGCCCAATTCAAGGAACGGCTTCAAGCCCTGTGCGCGGTAATCATCCATCACGCGATCAAGGTAGGTGAAATTGTAGCCCTCGTGCCAATTTCCTTCCGCATCCTGATACGGCTGGTAAATCGCCATATCGTCGCTGAACAGCCCGTGACCGCGGATGTGCGTGAACGCGCATTCCGCCTGCGCCATCGCCAGCTGCTGCTGATACTCCTGCTGGAGCGCCAGCCCCATGCGACCTGTGCCGATGCAGAACGCGGTGTTGTTGTTGAACTTCGCCTGACTATCCGCCGCTATGCGGATGGAATCCTGTTTCATGGCATTTTTTCTCCTTACAGTCCTGATTTTGCCCAGTCGAATACGAGCACTTGATCATGCGGCAGCGTCGCCTGACAGGTATCAATCTGCTCATACGGCGCGATATTGACCGGTTCCGCCGCGCGGAGGTTGCCATCCGTCAAGGCGTTGAAGAAGTCGTCGAACATCCAGCGGTCATAGAGCGCCTCCCGGTGCGGACAGAGGACTTTCTCAAACGGCAGCTGCTGGATACCGCGCATGTTGCTGCGGTACTCCCGAAGCCCAAGCGCCTGCGGGAAGAAGAGCCATGTGCAGGGGTTCCAGTCGTCGCCGGATAGCAGCAGCTTCCGCTCCGGCACATACACCACCGCCGAACCGGGCGTGTGCCCCGGCGCTTCGATGATTTCCGCTGTTAATCCGCCCAAGTCAATCACACCGGGCTTCATCACCTTCGGCAGTGGAATTTCGCCCGCGAGAAACGTTTTTTCATCCACCGTCAGGTTCTTCCCGATTGCCTGCGTCAGCACCCGACGCCGCATCTCGTCGTTCGTGAACATGCGCCAGTCCGCCATGTCCGCTTCCAGCATGTACGTTTCCGGGAAGCAGCGTGCCCCCATCGCGTGGTCATGGTGGTTGTGCGTCAGGAACACCGTCAGCGGTAAATCCGTCATGTGGCGCATGAAGTCCGCCACATCCTCAATGCCATAGCCCGTGTCAACCAGCATGGCGGCGTTTTCGCCCTCCAGCAGCGTCATGCAGACGCCCATGCAGTCCACAATATGCCACACTCCCGGCATCACCGCGTGAACCGTAAAGGCCATTTTCGGCTCATCCTTTCCATCTTGCCGCCTGAAAAAGCGGCGTTTTTTGCACAATTCGACGCACAGTTGTGTTTTTCCTGTCACCCAGTCAACTTTTCGCCAAATTTCTTCCCCTTTTCTGGTTTTGGGTTGTGCAAGTCGGCGAAATATGCTATACTTTTAGTAAAATACGTTACAGGAGGTATCCTGTTTATGGCAAATCAATGGCTTTCTTGGCTTCCGTTTTTACCGGCTGATGTTCCCGCCGATTTTGCGTCCCCGCGCGAAGTCGCCGCGTTCGAGCTTGCGCAGGCACTGCCGACGCTCTCCCCGAACCTGCACGTTTCGCTTGCCGAGGATGATTCGTTGGGCGAAGGGTTCCATGCCGTGCGCAAAGGCGACGACGTGACGATTTTCGGTGGCAAAACCGGGCTGCTGTATGGCGCTTACTGGCTGCTGATGGCGCTCGCGTCGGGTGCGGCATTGCCGGAGGATCATTCCTCTGCGCCGCAGTACGCGCTGCGCATGATTAACTGCTGGGACAACGCCGACGGCAACGTCGAGCGCGGATATTCCGGGCGCAGTCTGTTCTTCCAGGGCGGCAAGCTGGCCTACGACCCCGCGCGGATGCGGCAGCTGGGGCGTATGATGGCGTCCGTCGGGCTGAACGTGCTGTGCATCAACAACGTCAACGTGCACGACCCGGCGCAGCTGCTGATTGAGGACGATCTGCCGGATCTGGCGAAGCTCGCGGCGATTTTCCGCCCGTTCGGCGTGCGGCTGATGGTTTCCATCGACTATTCACAGCCGATGCGCCACGGCATCCCGACGGCTGATCCGCTGGATGAACGCGTGCAGGCGTGGTGGAAGCATCAGGCGGAAGTGGTGTACGCCGCGATTCCCGATCTGGCGGGCTTCCTCGTCAAGGCGGACAGCGAACATCGTCCGGGGCCATTCACCTACGGGCGCAACCATGCGGAGGGCGCAAACATGCTGGCGCGGGCGCTCAAACCGTTCGGCGGAATGCTGGTCTGGCGCTGTTTCGTCTACAACTGTCAGCAGGACTGGCGCGACGAAAAGACCGACCGTCCGAAGGCAGCGTATGAGCATTACGTCTATCTGGATGGGCAGTTCGACGACAACGTGATTCTGCAGGTCAAGAACGGGCCGTTCGACTTCCAAGTCCGCGAGCCGATTTCCCCGACCCTGCTGGCAATGCCCAAAACGAATCTGGCGCTGGAATGGCAGCTGGCGCAGGAGTACACCGGTCAGCAGATTGACATTTTCGCCATGCCGGTAATGTGGCAGGAGCTCTTTGCGGACATGCCGCGCAACAGCATTATGGCGATGGCGGCGGTGTCGAACCTCGGCAATGACGCGTGCATGACCGGGCATCCCTTCGCGGCGCTGAATTTCTTTGCATACGGCGCGCTGGCGTGGGATCCTGATGCCTGCCAGCCGGACGATATCATCCACCGCTGGATTCGCCTCACCTATCGTTTTGCGCCGGATGATGAGAACGCGCTGGCGGATGTGCTGCTCGGCAGCCGCCACGCCTATGAGCAGTACACCGCGCCGCTGGGCATCTGCTGGATGGTCACGCCGAACCAGCATTACGGGCCGAGTCCCGACGGATACGAGTATCAGGCGTGGGGCACTTACCACAAGGCCGACCGCAACGCCATCGGCATCGACCGCACGGCGGACGGCACGGGCTATGTCCTGCAATACCCGGAAGCACTGCGCCGCCGCTTTGAATCCACACAGACCTGCCCGGATGAGCTGCTGCTCTTCTTCCACCGCTTGCCGTACACCTTCAAGATGCGCGACGGCCGGACGCTGATCCAGCGAATTTACGACGACCATTTTGAGGGCTATGAATGGGTGGAGCGCGCCGCGAGCATCCTGAAAGCGCTGCCGCTGCCCGATTTTGACCGTGCTTTAGTAGATGAGCGCATCGGGCGGCAGCTGCACAACGCCCGTGAATGGCGCGACATCATCAACACGTTCTTCCACCGTCTTTCCGGCATTGAGGACGTTCACGAGCGGAAAATCTATCGCTGAGGAGGCTTTTCATGGCGGACACAAGCCAGCCGCATTCATCCCGCTGCCCGGCTTGGCTGCGCGAGGGCGGGCTGTACCTGATTGTCTCCGGCGTCGTGACAGTGCTGAAATATCTGCTGCTGCTCTTTCTGCCGCGCGCATTCGCCTTTCTGCCAATGCGCGACTTCGGCTGGCCCGGCATCGAAATGACGCTGCTGGGCGAAACCTTCCGCTGGAACATCTTCGGCTACGACACGGCGCATGGCGGGCTGCCTTACCTGTGCGCGTACATGACGGCGATGGTGCTTGGCGAATGCGTGAACTTTCCGCTTCAGCGCAAGTACGTTTTCCGCGCCAAAGGGCATCTTGCGCGGCAAGTGCTGCTGTATGCGCTTGCGTTCATCGTGATTACCTGCCTGGTGAACTCGATTAACTGCGTCTGGGTCGCGGTAGCGGCGAAGTTCGTGCCGGATTGGGTGTACACGCTCGGCACACTCTTCTTCAACGGCACAATTTCCGCGGTGGTGTTTTTCTTCGTCAACAAACGCATTTTCCCACAGGCATAAAAATGGGGGCTGTCCATCGCGGGCAGTCCCCTTTCTTTATGGCGTTTGTTCAATGCGGATGACCTGCTGATGCCCGAAATAGTTTGCCAGCGCCTGATTCACCCAGTAGCCCGACTGCCCCTCATCCGCCAGCCCCAGCGGGTTCAGGAACGCCGGACAGACCACAACATCCGGGATTTCGCAAATCTCGCCGGGCTGACGCAGCGTTTGGAGGATTTCGGTGTACTGCTGATGATACGTCTGTGCCTCGCCGCTGATGAGCGCTTTCGCCGCTGCAACGCTCGTCGGACTTGCACCCGCCGTCGGATGCGCGGACGGCAGTGTCAGCACCAGCGCAAGCGACAATATGGCGACGATTCCGGCGGAATGGCGCGTCAGGTACGAAAGCGCCGCGTCGATTTTCGTGCCGATTCGGCTGTTCCGCAGCCAGCCGACCCAGAGGAACGTCCAGCAAAGCAGCAGCCAGCCATACGCATAGTAGTAGATGTCGATTTGCCGTCCCGGCCCGACATTCGCCATTGCAAAAAGGGACGGCGTCATTTGCGCCGAAAAGATGGCATACGCCAGCGCGCTTTTCAGCAGTGGAAAGCGGAATTTCAGCCCACACTGCCCGACGAAATCCCACATCAGCAGGGCAAAAAGCGCAATGGCAATTCCCTGCGGCCAGCCAAACCAGCCCGACACGCGCACCCACGCCCGGTCGAAGGAGTAGAGAATCGCAGGGATTGCATCCATCGAGCGCGGGATGCTCGCTGCACGGACGCGGTTGCCGGGTGCGGCGGCGTTGATAGCGAACGCAGTCAGCAGCGCGGCCATGACGAGCAATATCTGCCGCCAAGCGGGTTTTTTCCGCACAAGCAGCGCAAGAAGCAGGAGCATCAGCAGAATCAGCGTAACGAGGATGGTCGTGTAGTTGCCGCCGCCGATAAAGAACGCAAGCAATATGCACAATGCAGTCCGCCCGGCGCGGCACTTTCCGTCGGTGCAAATCCGCAGGGTGCCCGTCAGCAGCATCAGCGAAAGCGCGTAATAGAACGTGTAGTAGCATCCGCCGTTGAACCAGTAAAACGTCTGGTTCAAATCCGGCACAAGCTGGATACTCAGCGTCATGAGCGCCAAGAAAATCAGCACAGCCGTTGCACGCGGCACATGGAGCATCTTCCCCAGCTGACGCAAGAGCATCCCCGTGCCAAGCAGCAGCGGCAGGAGCGTCAGGGCGGTCGTCAGCCAATAGGCATTGTCGGAAAACACGCCCGGCTGAAGCGTGAACAGCATCACCGCGCTGAACGACCCCTGCCAGCGCGCGTAGGTGCTCCGGACGTAGGCGGCAATAGCTGCGACAGCCTCCGGCAGCCCCTGTCCTGCGTCAATGACCTTGCGCAGCACCGCGCCGTAGGTGTAGTCGTCCGCGCGCGGGTGATTGTAGAACGCGACCGCCATCACCGGCAGCAGCGACAGCACAAACAAAACCGCGAGGATGATGGCAATCCATTGAAGTGCGCGCGCATTCCGCATGAGCATTTCTCCTTTTCCGACAAAAATCGCCGCAGTTTGTGATGCACTGCGGCGATTTTGCTGATTATTCTTCCGTCATCGACGGAATGGGTGTCATGTTCGGTTCGGGTGTGGGCAATTCCGGCGCGGTCGTAGCTGCCGGCGCACTGCCGCCTGCAATCAGCCGCGTCAGGTTGTCTGATGCCGTCGTCAGCAGCTGCACAGCGTGCATGGTATCCATGCTCATCACGTCCTCCGCGCCCTGCGTCGGCAGGGTCAGCGCGTTCCAGCGGCTCGTTGTGCGCAGTGCCATCTTCACGCCGACGTCCGCTTCCGCCATGTGCAGCCCGGCAATCACGCGCAGCTGAATCGGCGCGCCTTCTCTGCTTTCGGTGCTGTATTGGAGGGAAAGCTCCGCCGTAATCGGCTCAAACGTCACCAAATCCGCTGCTTCCGCGCCGTCGGTGTCCGGCTCGATGGTCAGCGTCCACGCGCTGTCATCATGGCGTGTGCCGTCGCTGTCCTGCGTTTCGGAATGCTGGCTGGTCAGGGCAAATTTCGCCTGCAGCGTCTTTGCGTCCGTTACGAACGCGGCGGGTACACTGCTGATGCTGCCCGTAATTGCGTTCTGGTTGCCGTCCGCCGACGCCATGCTGAATGTCAGCGTCTGCGTCGCGCTGTTCAGCACAAGCG
>UMKE01023211.1_pt1 | contig 16659 bp, 9 predicted proteins | sample 1966231 | NCBI WGS metagenome assembly UMKE01 (sample SAMEA4836168, study PRJEB28245) | human gut metagenome | biome: gut microbiome; material: fecal sample | place: Denmark | collected 2008 | reverse complement strand
TTGAAGGGGATATTTATGAAAATATTCCTATGGTTCGCGAACACTCAAAAAAAGCTTGGGTTAATATTATGTATGGTTGTGATGAATTTTGCACATATTGTATTGTACCATACACAAGAGGAAAAGAAAGATCGCGTAGACCAAAAGATATCATTGATGAGGTAGAAAAATTAGCCCAAAATGGATACGTTGAAGTAACATTATTAGGGCAAAATGTGAATGCGTATGGGAAAGACTTTACTGATTTCAATTATACTTTTTCAAATCTATTAGAAGATTTAAATCAAACAAGTATCAAAAGAATAAGATTTACAACATCTCATCCACGAGATTTAGATGATGCGACTATTGAGGCAATGGCATTGGGGGGGAATATTATGCCCCATCTTCATCTCCCTGTTCAATCTGGTAGTAATGAAGTTTTAAAAAGAATGAATAGAAAATATACTAAAGAGGAATATCTATCTAAAATTAATAAGTTAAAGAAATTAATTCCTGATATTTCTTTTACCACAGATATTATTGTTGCTTTTCCTGGAGAAACGCAAGAACAATTTTTACAAACGATTGAACTTGTAAAAGAGGTTGAATTTGATGGTGCTTACACTTTTATTTATTCACCACGTGAAGGTACACCTGCTGCTAAATATGAAAATCTTTTAACTGAAGAAGAGAAGCATCAAAGATTGGAGACTTTGAATAAAGTTGTGAATGCTTATGCTTTAAAGGGTCATCAAAAATATGAAAATAAAATTGTAGAAGTTTTAGTTGAAGGCCCAAGTAAAAATAATAAAAATATTTTAACTGGATATACGAAACAAAATATGCTGGTTAATTTTAATGATGATAAAGAAAGACCTTGTCAAATTGGTGATTTGATTCAGGTTAAAATAACAAAAGCCTATTCATGGCATTTATTTGGAGAAGTATTAAAATAATGCATTCAAAATTGAAAAAACCTTTTATTTATGTTATAATAGAATAAAAGGTTTTTATTTTTATTAGAAAGGGAAAAGGAATATGAAAATTACATTAAAAAGGATATCTAGTTGGTTTTTAGTAATAGGGGCAATATTTTTAATACTAGGATTGAGTGGTTGTAAAGAGAAAGATGATATAGAGAAAACATACAATATTACTTATCATCTTGATGGTGGTCAAGGATTAAATTTACCAGTAACATTTCAGACTAACGATAGGTTAACTTTAGATTCTCCTCAGAAAGCAGGGTATAAATTTGTCGGTTGGTATTCTAACAGTGATTTTAGTGGCGAAATAGTAACTGAAATTATTGGTACTTGTCAAAAAGATTTAGATCTTTATGCGAAATGGAATGAAATTTATTATCTTAGTTTGATTGGAAATGGCGGTCAGATTGAGGAAAATACGATAGAGTTTACGAAAGATGATGAAATCATTTTGCCAATTCCAACAAAAAATAATGCTAATTTTATTGGCTGGTATTCTAATAGTGATTTTAGTGGTGAAATGGTAACAAAAATTGAAAAAGGTACAACCAATAATGTTACTTTCTATGCCAAATGGCAGGATATATATGAAGTGAATTTTATTTTGAATGAAGGCAGTTTAGAAATAGGAAATCAAATGAAATTTACTGAAGATGATGAAATAATCTTGCCAATTCCAAGCAAGAATAATTCTCTTTTTAAAGGATGGTATCAGACTATTGATTTTTCAGGTGATGTAGTAACAAAAATTGAAAAAGGTACTATGCATAATATCACACTATATGCGAAATGGGAACGTTTATATCAGCTTTCGTATGATGCTAATGGTGGTACTATGCCAGATAATTACGATACCTCGTATTATTTAGGAGAAGGTAAAGTACTTCCAATTCCAACTAAAAATGGTTATCTTTTTAAAGGTTGGAGCGAGAGCCCTAATCATACAATTCGTGTACATTTTACCATTCCAATTAGTTATGAAGAAGATTTAGATTTAACTGCAGTTTGGGAAAAAAAATTATATACTATCAATTATGTTTTAGGTGATGAAGTTTTTGCTGACAAACATCAACTTTTCTTAGCGTTTTTTACAGATTTTTATTACTATATTGTTGATTATCGTCAAAGAGAAAATTATTTAATGGATAGAGGTGTCAATGATTTAGAAACATTTTTATCAATTTGTGGTAGTTATACTGGTGGTGTTGCTGGTATGGGCAATGTTGGTAATTTGCTTGGTCAATTTTATTTAAGAATTGACGTTGGTGGAAATATTGATGATCAGACAGCAGATGATGGGTTTATAGGATATTGTTTAGAAAATAATAAATATGTAGAATTTGTGTATTTTATTCAAGATTTCTTTTATTGGTGGCGTCTTGATGAAGGGTACACGAATGGTCCTGATGATCCTGAGGGTACAGGTAGCGACTTTTTAGCATCAGCTTGGGCCTCAGTGGTTGATACCGCAAAATTTTTCTATTATGATAAAGATACTTTACCTTCATATTTTATATCTAAAGGGCATATTCCAGCATTTTATGATCGTATTCCATACATTGTTAATTTAGGAGAGAATACGTTTATTTATACATATGATTGGGAAGAAGGACTCAATTTACCAACCAGTTTAACTATGGATGGATATACTTTTGTAGGATGGTTTGATAATGAGAATTTTGAGGGAGATGCTTTAGAATATCTACCTACTAATATTTATCATAATATTACTTTATATGCAAAATTTGTGAAAAGCAATAATTAAAAAAGATGACAAAATATTTTTGTCATCTTTTTTTATAAACTATACAATAGACAGTGAGAATAAAATAGTGTATAATAATAAATATTATTTAAAACTAATACTTTTGATGGAGGATGAATATGATTGAAGTAAAAAATCTATTTAAAAAATATACCGTTAAAAATGGAATTGAGGTAAAAGCTTTAGATGATGTTTCTTTAAAAATTGATAAAGTTGGAATGGTTTTTTTGCTTGGTAAAAGTGGAGCAGGTAAATCAACGCTTTTAAATGTTTTAGGTGGTCTTGATAGAGTTGATTCTGGTGAAATAATTATCAATGGTAAATCAAGCAAAGATTTTTCTCAAAGTGACTTTGACAGCTATCGAAATACATATTTGGGTTTCATTTTTCAAGAATATAATATTTTAAATGAATTTAGTATTGCTGAAAACATTGCTCTTGCCATTGAATTACAAGGTAGAAAACCTACAAACGAGGAAATTGATAATATTTTAAATCAAGTTGATTTGGCCGGATTAACTAAGAGAAAGCCTAATGAACTATCTGGAGGTCAAAAGCAACGAGTTGCTATTGCTAGAGCATTAATAAAAAATCCTCAAATTATTATGGCTGATGAACCAACAGGAGCACTAGATAGTAAAACGGGTAAACAAATTTTTGATACACTTAAAGCCTTATCTCATGATAAATTGGTTTTGATTGTTTCTCATGATCGTGAATTTGCCGAACAATATGCAGATAGAATTATTGAATTAAAAGATGGTAAAGTAATAAGTGATGTAGAAAAAACAATTATTCAAACGCAAAATCAAGAAGGCATAAATATTATTGATAACAAGATTATTAAAATTGATAAAGATTATATTTTAAAAGATGAAGATTTTCTTAAAATTAAAGATTATATAAAAACAGCTAAAAGTGATGTGATAATTTCTGTTGATAATCAAAACAATGAAAAAATCAAAACAATAATGAATTTAAGTGATGAAGGATTATGCAAGTTTATAGATACGAATCAAGATAAAATAGTAATTCAAGATGAAAATTATAAAACAATTAAATCAAAATTGGGATTTAAAAAAGCGTTTAAAATGGGAGCATCAAGTTTAAAAATAAAAAAATTTAGATTAACTTTAACGATTTTTCTTTCATTTTTAGCCTTTATGATGTTTGGTCTTGCTAATACGATGAGTAGTTATGATAATATAAAAACAACTGTAAATTCGATTGTAGATTCCAATATTGAATATGCAACTTTTAAAAAACAAAAAGTTTTTTCCTATGGTGAAGGAAATAATGATTTTTATTTAGAAAATAGTTTAATAAATGAGGAAGATGTTTTAAAAATATCAAATGATACGAAACTTAATTTTACAAAAGTATATGGAGCATTTCAAAAGTATGAAATGCCTAGTTTAAATTATGTAGATTTTAAAAATATTTTTTTAGAACAGATGAGCAATTTTAATGGGTTTACTACAATTGATATGAATTTTATAAATCAATATGATTTTGATTTGAATGGTTCTTTACCAGAAAAAGATGATGAGATAGCAATAACTAAATTGGTTGAAGATGTTATAAAAGAATATGGTATTAGAGATTATAATGGTGTAGAACAAGAGAATTTAGATAGTGCTCTTCATTTAGAAATTTCAATTTTTGGATTAAAAATGAAAATTGTTGGCGTGATAGATACCAAAGCAGATATTAGTGAATATCAAGATTTAAAAGGCGATTCAATTGCTGATTACATGAAAATGCAATTATTCAATTCTTATTTAGAAAATGGTCCACATTTACTTTTCTTTGTAAAGGATACTATGATTGATTCTTTGAATAAAATGTATTCCAATAATCATGATATGTTAGAAATAGAATGGAATAATCAATATTTCACTTATAATAAAATTATGAATGGTAAAGAAAATGATATAAATGATAAAGAAATTTTATTGCAAATAAAAGACCAATTGATGCTATTAACAATAGATAATTAAATGATTAAATCATGATAAAAAAGAAAATATCACCAATTGTAGACTATTGTCATAGATTAAAGTAGGTGATAAAATGCAAAGCATTAATAAATATTATTTAGTTGGTATTAAGGGGACAGGGATGTCAAGTCTTGCAAAATTGTTGAAAGAAGAAGGAAACGAAGTGGTTGGAAGCGATGTAGATGAATATTATTTTACTGAAGATACTTTAAAAGAACAAGAAATTGAAATCAAGTCATTTAATCGTTCCAATATTACAAAGGATTATTTTTATATCATTGGGAATGCTTTTAATAAAAGCAATATAGAAGTAGATGAAATAATAAATCAAAAGAATGATTATTTATATTATCATGAATTTATTGGCCAAAAATTAAATAAAAAAATTATTGCGTGTTCAGGTACACATGGCAAAACGACAACATCTTTTTTACTTGTTGATTTTTTGAAAAAAGAATGTAATTATATTATTGGTGATGGTGAGGGTGGAAGTTTTGATACAGATTTATTGGTTTTAGAAGCCTGTGAATATAAGGAGCATTTTTTAAGTTATCATCCAGAATTGTTAATTATTACTAATATTGAGTTAGATCATACGGATTTTTATAAAAATGAAAAACAATTATTTATATCTTTTCAAAAATTAGCAAATCAATCTCAAATGGTTTTAGTAAATGGTGATGATAAATGGGGTAAAAAAATCAAACATATAAATAAATTGACTTATGGCTTTAATAAAAACAATGATATTCAAATTAAAATCCTAAGTACTACTACAAGGGGATATTATATTCAAGTGAAATATCAAAACAATATGTATTTAAAAGTGCCTTATTTAGGGCGTCATATGATTTATAATTATGTTTCTAGTTATATGGCAGCAATTTTATTGAAAAAAAAGCCTTTTTTAAGTGAGGAAGGAAAGTTACCTAAACGAAGACTTTCAACCTGTCAATTTAAAAATAGTGTAGTTATTGATGATTATGCTCATCATCCAACAGAAATTAAATCTTTATGTGAAACTTTAAGACTGATGTATCCTACAAAGAAAATTAATGTAATTTTTCAACCACACACATATGAAAGAACGCTTCATTTTAAAAAAGATTTTATTAAAGTTTTAAAAAAATTTGATAAAGTTTATATTTTAGATGTTTTTACTTCCAAAAGGGAAAACAAAAATTATAGCTTACAAAAAAAGATTGATAAATTCTTTCATCGTTTTTATCGATATGATGATGAATGTTTAAAATGTATAGGTAAATTAGATGATGTATGGGTTTTCTTAGGAGCTGGTGTTACAAATCGTTTGATTCAAAAATTAACATATGAAAATATCTAATAAATTTTCATAAAAATTTGCAAAATATCTTGATATTTCAATCCAATTGTGATATAATATTTGTATGAAATATGAAATGAGGTAAGACTATGAAAGGTGATAAACGCACAAGTCCTAATAAGATTTATGATGTTGCTGGGGCAGCTGGTGTGTCTTTAGCTACGGTTTCAAGAGTCCTCAATCATCCGGAAAAAGTAAAACCTGCTACTCGTGAAAAAATTGAAAGGATAATCAAAGAACTAGGATATAAACCTAATTTAAATGCCAAAGGATTAGCCAGTTCAAAATCTACAACGGTTGCTGTGGTTGTACCTGAACTTACGCGTAGTTCAATTGCGGGAATGGTGGATGGAATTGCAGCTACAGCGATTAGAAGAGGATATTTGATTAGATTGTTTGTAAATAATAGTAGTAATAGTGAAAATCCGGTTAGTGAAGAACAAGAACTTTGGCGTACAGTTATGTCTTCTGGAGTAGACGGTATTTTATATATTAACGATGAAATTGCTGATGAGTATTTAGAAATCATTAAGGAATCTAGTGTAAGTGTTGTTTTAACCAATACAGTATGTAGTGATCCTGAAATTCCATCGGTAGCAATTGATTATAAAAAAGCTGCGTATGAAATGACTAAAGAGATGATAGAAAGAGGAAATAAAACGATATGGATTATTTCCACTATTAAGAAATATGCTGTTAATGATTTGAAGGTTCAAGGCTATGAAATGGCAATGAAAGAGGCAGGTTTAGAACCACGCATTATCAATGTTTCAGGTAAAACTTATTTAAATGAAAAGGCATACGAAGAGATTCTCAAAGATGAGTATCCAGATGTAGCCATTGTTGTGAGAGATTCAATGGCAGTATCTTTTATTAATGTAGCAAGACAATTGCATATTTCCATTCCTGATCAATTACAAGTAATTGGGTTTCAAAATACTAAATATGCAGAATTATCAAGACCAACTCTAACTTGTATTAATACACCAATTTATGAAATTGGGGAAGTTGCAATGGATTTACTTACTGATTTGATGCATGAAGCAGAGTTAGAGGAAGAATATTATAATGATTTTAAACATAATGATGACAAAAACGAAGATTTGTTAGAAGAAGAGAAAATTGAAATAAATAAGAATGTAGATTATAGCATTGTTTGGCGTCAATCTACAAAATAGTAGATTTCTTAAAGGAAAAATTTAGAGACTAGGCTGGGTGGTGAAAAGTTTAGCAAATAAGAAATTGAATTATATCGGATATCAAAAGTGATTTTGATTATAGTTTTCCAAAGTGCAAATAGTAATGCTTGGTTACTTTTGAATTAAGGTGGTACCGCGGAACTAAATTGTTTCGTCCTTAAATATTTTTAAGGACGATTTTTTATTATTATAAAAGGAGAAAGAATACAATGAATTTATTTGAAGAATTAAAATGGCGTGGATTAATTCACAATATTACTGATGAAAAAATTATAGATAAAATTAATAATGAGAAGTTAACCTTTTATCTTGGAACTGATCCAACTGGGGATAGTTTACATGTTGGTCATTTATTAGTCTTTATTTTTGCTAAGCGTTTAGAGAAATATGGACATCAACCCATTTTTTTAATTGGTGGAGCAACAGGTTCAATTGGTGATCCTAAACCAAATGCTGAAAGAAAATTGTTAACCAAAGAACAGTTGAATCACAATGCAAATGGTTTATATCAACAAGTTGAAAGATTATTTAAATGTAAAATGGTAAATAATTATGATTGGACTTATAATATTGACATCTTGACTTTTTTAAGAAATTATGGTAAATTTTTTAATGTAAATTATATGATAAATAAAGATACGGTTAAATCAAGACTTGATAGTGGGATATCGTATACAGAATTTTCCTATCAGATTTTACAAGCGTTAGATTTTGAACATTTATTTGTTCAAGAAGGATGTACATTGCAGATTGGTGGGCAAGATCAATGGGGAAATATTACATCAGGCCTTGAATTAATTAGAAAAATTCATGGTGCTGATGCTGAGGCCTATGGGATAACAGTACCACTATTTACAAAAAGCGATGGAACAAAATTTGGTAAAACTGAAGGTGGTGCAATATGGCTTGATGCTAAAAAAACAACACCGTATGCTTTTTATCAGTTTTGGATTAATACTCCTGATAACGATGTAATACGGGAATTGAAACAATTTACTTTTCTTTCAAAAGAAGAGATTGAAAAAATAGAAGAATCTTTTAATCAAAAACCACATTTAAGAGTGGCTCAAAAGGCACTTGCTAAAGAAATGACAATAATGATTCATAGCAAGGAAAGTTATGAACAAGCAGTCAAATTGAGTGAGGCTTTATTTAGTGGTGAAATAACTAATCTTTCAAAAGAAGAAATCGAAATGGTTTTTTCAGAATTACCGAAGATTGAAATATCAGAAGATATAGCATTAGTAGATGCTCTTGTAAACCTAAAAGCTGCTTCCTCTAAACGTGAAGCTCGTGATTTTATCAATGGTGGTGCAGTTTTGGTAAATGGACATCAAGAAAAAGATGTAACATATATGGTTAAAAAGCAAGATGCGATTGGTAAAACATATACAGTATTAAGAAGGGGAAAGAAAAATTATTATTTAATTGAACATAAATAAAAATTGATTTATAATAGAAAATGAAAGAATTACAAGAATTAACAAAATTAATTGAAGAAGAAATAAAAAATGGTGCTTTTCCTGGAGCCAATTATGCGATTGTGACACCCCAACGAACTTATTTGGGAACGGTAGGTAATAAAAGTTTAATTCCAAGTATCCAAAAGAATACAATTGATACAATATATGATATGGCATCGTTATCTAAAGTTCTTGCTACTACAACGTGTATTTTTAAATTAATGGAAGAAGGGAAGATTAGAACTGCTTCTAAAGTTCAAACCTATTTACCACAATTTGCGTATAAGCATGTTACAATTTGGCATTTGTTAACGCATACTTCTGGTCTTCCTGAAGGAATCAGTGGACTGTTAACGATGAAAAGTGCGAAAGATGTATATGAAAAAATCTTTTCTACACCGTTAGTCTATGAAACAGGGATGCAGATTAAATATTCTGATTTGGGGTATGTCTTGCTAGGTTTAATTATAGAAAAAATAGAAAATAGACCATTAGATGAAGTGATAAAAGAGAAGATATTTTTACCATTAGATATGATTGATACCACATATAATCCGAAAGATTTAAATAGATGTGCCCCAACAGAACTTAGAAATGATGATTTGTATCAAGGAATACTTCAAGGTAGTGTTCACGATGAAATGGCTTTTTTGTTAAATGGGGTTGCAGGCCATGCTGGAGTTTTTTCAACGGTTAAAGATGTAAGTCATTTTATTACAATGATTTTAAATAATGGTAAATATAATGATCAACAAATTTTATCGCCAACAACTATTGATTTGATGTTTACACCACAAGTTCATGAAAAAAGTGGAGTAATATGTAAAGAAACGATAAGAGGATTAGGATGGTTAATTGGAGGTTTTGCTAGTTCAAGTGGTGATTTGACTAGTAATCAAACAATTCATCATACTGGTTTTACCGGAACTAGTATTTTTATTGATAGAAGCAATGAAATAGGTTTTTGTTTGTTGACCAATCGTGTACATCCAACACGAAATACCTCAGGGCATATTGAGGCAAGAGGTAAAATTGCAAATTATATAATGGCAAATTATCAAAAATTTAAATAAAACAGAAAGGACAAATTAAATGGGAAAAACAATTTTAGCAATTGGTGGCCATATTGGTGATATGGAACTTACAGCAGGGGGATTGATGGCGACAAATGCTTTAAATGGGGGCAAAAATATTACGCTTGCTTTAACCGCAGGGGAGCGTGGTAATCCTGCTCATTTATCGGTTTTAGAATATCGTAGGCAAAAAATAAATGAAGCGAAAGCATATATGGATTTAATGAATGGCGAGGCTTTGGTGTTAAAATATGCAGATGGGGAACTGCCTAACAATGATGAGGTAAAAAAAGAAGTTGCGGAAATAATTGTTAAGTATAAACCAGATCTTATCGTTACACATTGGCATTCTAGTATGCATAAAGATCACAATAATACCCATTATATTGTGCAAGATGCGCAATTTATTGCTGGTGTAATTGGCAATAAGGAAGGAATTCGTCATTATGCTCCTGTTTATTTTTGTGAAAATTGGGAAGATGATAATGATTTTGATCCCTATATTTATGTTGATATAACAAAAGGGTTTGATTTATGGTCTAAAGCTTTACATACACAGTGGTTTGTTATGAATAGCAAGGATTTTGCTTACTACGATTACTATACGTCTTTGGCTAGATGTCGTGGGGCATTATCAGGAAAAAGATATGCGCAATGTTTTAATGTTTTAAAACACCATAAAAAAGAGGTGAAAGATGAATTATAAAAACATATTGATAAAACCATTATGCATTATTGTTTTGATATTATTTTTATTATGTCCTTTTGTAGTAGGGGCTAGCACAGAAACTAGAGTGTTAACGACTGCTAAAAATCCAACTGGTGTAAGACATTATGGGACAAATGAATTAGTTGAAATTATTAAAGAATATGACAATGCCTATGCAGAGATGCGAGGAGTTTGGGTTGCAACTGTTTATAACATTGCTATTTCTAAACAAAATGGGTTAAATGAAAAAGCTATTACTGATTATAAAAATGAATTTTTAACTATTCTAGACAGAATGGAAGAATTTGGTATGAATACAATTTTCTTTCAAGTAAGGCCATCAAATGATGCTTTTTATGAGTCAGAACTTAACCCGTGGAGTCAATTTTTGGTTGGAAGTGGAGTGCATCCTGGATGGGATCCTTTAGAATGGATGATTGATGAGACGCATAAGAGAGGATTTAGTTTTATGTGTTGGATGAATGCCTTTAGAGTTACAACAGAAACATATGTTACAAATGGTAGTGCTTTATCTCTTCCTGTAAGTGAACTTGTACAAATGAAACACGATGCTTTAGCAAATTTAGCTGAAGGGAATTTCGCAAAAGAACATCCAGAATATGTCATTGCGGGAAGTTATGATGAAAAACTAATCTTAAATCCTAGTGAGCCAGCGGTTCAAAAATTTATAGTGGATACTATTATGGAAATTGTTGAAAATTATGATGTTGATGGACTGCATTTTGATGATTATTTTTATCTAAATGGCACAACATCAAGTGATTTAGAAAATACAAATTTTGTTGGTAAAGGTGCATATACTCAATCGGGAATTGACATTATGAATGATTGGCCTAATTATTATGCTTATCTTGATGATCCTCAAAACTATGGTAAAGATGTTTTTGGTGAAAATGGAATTTATGGTATGGAACCAGGTTTAAATCTTGGTGATTTTAGAAGAGAAAATATCAATATTATGATGCGCAATATTCGTAAAGCGATTGATGCATACAATGAAAGAACAGGGAAATGTGTAGAGTTTGGTAGTAAACCAGCCGCTGTATGGCGTTCTAATTCAGAATATTGTACTGCTGGTTCAACTAGATGTAGTGAAAATGGTTCAAATACAGCAGAATATGCTTACAGTACTTATTCCGATTTGTATGCAGATTCGTTAAAATGGGTCGAAGAAGGGTTAGTAGATTGGGTAGCTCCTCAAGTTTATTATGCATTTGAAGATCTCTATGCACCATATGCTGATGTTGTTGATTGGTGGGCTGAGCAAGTTACAAGAGTGAATGCGATAAGGCAAGAGGAAGGCAAAAAAGATATTAGATTATATATTGCTCATGGCATTTATAAATATCGAGATAATCCAGATCAATTTTATCGCTCTGTAGAAATAACTGATCAAATTAGGTATAATAAACATTATGATGTAATTAAAGGTTCGGCAGTATATTCATATGAAATATTATATAAAATTCTTGGTAATGATGTTACATCTTCATATCCTAATGCGGAAACGATTAGAAAAGCAGGGATGTCAGTTTTTAAAAATTTATGGACAAACAATAAGGTTTTTCCGCTTGAAGTTGGTGAAGATGACTCTCAACATTTAGAAATTTTAGAGTATTCACTAAAAGAAACTTTAGAACAAAATTTAATTTTAAGTTTTGATGCAATTGATGGGGCTAGAGCATATGGTTATTATAAAGTACCAAAAGATGAGGTATTTGATAAATATAAAATTGAATATCGAATGGACATTTTATATGCGGGATATGAGGAAAATAAAAGATTATCAATGAATTTAGGTACTTGTGATGAGAATTATAATTATTATTTAGTTCCTGTTTCTAAAAATGGTTATGTTTCAGATAAGGCAACTATTATCAATTTAGACAATAAACAGCCAAATTTAGCTCCTAATTCAACAGATATTAAGATCATAGATTATCAAGAAAATATAAAAGCCGGTAGTAATATTATAGGTGAATTTGAATTGCCGATAGATCCTAATCATGATCTTGTTTCCTATGTTTTTAAAATGGTAGAAAATGGAATTGAAAGAAATATTCAACCTGTAGTAACTATAAATGGTAACATTGTTCGTTTTGTTTGGAAATCTTATCTTTACGAAACAGCAAATTGCAAATTTAGAATTATTTTTTCAGATGGTGAATTAGAAACAATTGTGGATTCCCAAACTTTTAATTTAATAGAAAAGTTTGCCCCAACAAGAGGAGAAATTCTCCTAAATAAGGCAATTTATCAAGGTTATGAATCAATTCAAATTAGTTATCATGGAATCAATGATATAGAAGGATATCCACTTACTTATTCGGCTAACTTAAAAGTAGATGATAAAGTTTATGATATTACAGATTGTTTCAATCAAGCAATAAATCAAGAATTTGAAATTGAAGCATTAAATATTACATCTTCTAATTGTTATATTGAAATAATTGCAAGTAATGGATATCAATCAACCACAACAATCTCTAATAAATTTGCGATTATTGAAAATACTATACCAGTTGGTGGTAGTATCCAATTAGAAAATTCTCATTTAGTAATAGGGGAAAATTTAAAAGGTTCTATTGTTTTACCAACTGATAATGAAGAGTTAAACTACGACTTGTATCTTGTAATAAATAATCAGAAAGAAAAGATAACCCTTAATGATGATAGTTTGAATTTTGATATAAAGTTACCAGCAAATGAAATAAAGAATGGATATTTAGAGTTGATTGTTAAAGATTCTTATTATGAAGTTGTGATTAAAAGTAATTCTTTTACTGTACAATCATCACAAAATGAAGAACCTAATGATAAGAATTGCAAATCTTGTAAAAATAAAGATAATTTACAACTATTATTTGTTTTTTCTTATTTGGGTTTAGGATTATTCCTTTATAGAAAAATGAAAAAGCATTAATCAAATAAATGAAAGAATACATTAGATAAGTATTTCAACATAATTACTTAAAATCTAATGTATTTTTTTATAAATAAGAATTTAAAATATTCTTTTTTCAATAGGGTTGATAAAACTAAATAAAATATGTATAATAGAGGTGGTGATAGAATGAAAATATATGATACACATAGTGATATAATGTTTAATCTTTATAATAGAACGATGAATGGCGAAAAAGATGTTTTTGCCAAATATCATCTTGATGATTTGAAAAAGGGGGGGATTGCTGGAGGCATTTGGGTTATTTATAGTGAAACAGATTTCGATATTCAGCAAGCCTATGATAGTGCTATACATGCTTTTAAGCCATATGAAAAAGAATTTGATGTTTTATATGGGTTAGAAGGTTTGCGAAATGTTAAAAACATTGATGAATTGAATGTATTATACCAAAAAGGAATTAGGCATGCTAGTCTGACTTGGAATGAAGAAAATCATTTTGCTACTGGTGTTGGAGGGGCAAGTGATCATGGTTTAAAAGAAGATGGAAAAGAAATTATAAAATATATGAATGATCATCATATGATAATTGATGTTTCACATTTAAATATAAAAAGTTTTTATGACGTTTTAAATGAAAATCCTAAAATTTTGATGGCTAGTCATTCTAATGCTTTTACGCTTAGCAATCATAGGAGAAACTTAAATGATAATCAATTAAAAGCTTTGAAGGAATTGAATGGATATGTTGGTGTGAATTCCGCAAGAAATTTTGTTTCTTATGAAAAAACAAAACAAAATCTGAATGGATTAGTTGACCATATTATTTATTTAGGCAATTATCTTGGTATTGATCATATTATGCTAGGACTTGATATGATGCATTTTTTAAGTGATTATAATAATGCTAATTTAGATGATTTATCCTCTCACAAAGATGCATCAAATATTGAAAAGATACTTATACAAAGAGGATTTAGCAAAGATGAAATAGAATTGATTTGTTATAAAAATTATTTAAATGCAATCAGTTTGGTAGAAAGAAGAAAAGGAAAGGAGATTTAAATGAAAAAAATTATTATTGGTTTAATTGGTATATTTTTAGTATTTTTTTCTAGTATTATTGTAAATGCCTCAGTGAATAGTGATTGGGCGGATTCTAATAATATGGCAAAGTATAAACAAGTAGATACTGAATTTAGAGCAGTTTGGGTAGCAACTGTTTCTAATATTGATATTTCTAAACAGAAAAATAAATCAGATGAGGCGATTAACGAGTGGAAACAAAATTATTTAAGTATTTTAGATAATGCGGAAAAATATAATTTAAATGCTATTATTTTTCAAATTAGACCATGCAATGATGCTTTTTACCCATCTAAGTATAATCCTTGGAGTGAGTTTTTATTTGCATACGGAAAAGATCCTGGATGGGATCCACTAGAATGGATGATTGAAGTAACGCATGAAAGAGGAATGGAATATCATGCTTGGATGAATCCTTATCGAGCTTCACTTACAATGTCAACTTCAATTGTTCAAAGTACTGGCAGTAGCGTAAGAAATGTATATGATTATGATAATGATGCTTTACAGAAAAGTAAGCATGAAACTTTTTCTGATTTAAAGGCCAATTGTGAAAAAGCTTATGACGGAACAGATGTTGATAACCCCGTTTTTGCAAGTGGTGAAGAGTTGGAACATAATGTTGTTATGGGAACAGAAAATAAATATGTTTTGAATCCCGCAAGCGAAAATACGATTGAACATTTAGAAAATACGATTCGTGAAGTAGTAGAAAATTATGATATTGATGGGATACACTTTGATGATTATTTTTATCCTGATGATGCCGGTTATTTAAGTACTGGCAGTAATTCAGATTTTAAAGGTTTAACTTTTTCAACAGAATCGATAATTGATTATCAAGATTATCAAAATTATTTGAGTAAGGGTGGAACTTTAGATATCTATAATTGGCGAAGAGAAAATGTGAATCAGTTAATTGAAAGATTGAGTATTTTAATTAGAAACTTAAATCAAACAAGAGATAAACCTTGTGCTTTTGGTATTAGTCCAAGCGGAAGATGGGCACCATCTATAGAATCTTGTCCAGCTGGAAGTCATCGTGGAGCAGAGGGAGGAATGAGCGGAACTTGTAATAATTACTATTCATATTCTGACTTATTTGCGGATACCAAAAAATGGGTAGATGAAGAATGGATTGATTATTTAATACCTCAAGCATATACGCAACTTTTAGATGGATATCGAGAGATTATGGATTGGTGGAGTAAAGCAATGATTGATTCCCCTGTGAAGTTGTATGCAGGAACAGCCTTATATCAACTTGATGAATGGGGTAATCAAGATGAAGTATATTACCAAGTAAGATATAATCAAAGTACGGGCAATAGAGTAGATGGATATAGTCTATTTAGCTATAAAAATATGAATATAGGTAAAGGAAAAATAGGTATGAATTATATGCATACGCTTGCTTGGAAAACGAACGCTTTGACCCCTACGTATGATTTTTATGATTATAAACATACAATTGAAAAAAATGCGAATGTTGTAAAAATTGAAGAACTTAGCGAGAAAAATTATAGGCTAACATATGATATAGTAAGTGATGCTAAAGCATACGCTTTGTATAAAATGACAAGCAGTGATGAAATAATTGATGGTAAAATAGATGCAAGCAAATTATACAAAATGAATTTGGGAAATAAAAACTATTTTGACATTGAAGAGTATGATGAGAATGCGCAATATTATCTAGCCACTATTAGTGAAGATAATACAATTTATTTTAATAATGAAGAAATTGATTTTAGTATTTTAGAAAAAAATGTTGCTCCTATTGTAACTTTAGTAGATGAGATGATTTCAGAAGTGTTAGTTAATGCTACTTTAAAGTTAAAGTTTAGAATAAGTGATGAAAATCAAGATCCGTTAAGTTATAAAGTGTATTTGGTATATCGTAATAATGATTCTGAAATTACAAATGTAGTTGAAAAGGATGATGGCATTGAAATTTCATGGAAAGCATATGCCGTAGAGACAATGGGCTTAAAATTTAAGATTGTTGTTAGTGATGGTAAAGTTGAAACACTTTTTGAAACGCCAATCTTTAATGTTGTTGAAACTTGCAATCACGAATTTACTGAGGCAACATGTGAAAAACCAAAACATTGTACTAAATGTGGGG